>Ga0214921_10000136_pt1 | contig 140472 bp, 143 predicted proteins | sample LL1505_MetaG_FD_177992 | JGI IMG/M metagenome (GOLD analysis project Ga0214921, IMG submission 177992) | Freshwater microbial communities from Lake Lanier, Atlanta, Georgia, United States - LL-1505 | ecosystem: Environmental > Aquatic > Freshwater > Lake | place: USA: Georgia | collected... | reverse complement strand
TCTGAATCAATTTTTTTAAATCCAAAGCATTTAAAAAAATTAATGAGAGATGGCTTCTTTCAGAAGCATCTGAATCAATTTTTTTAAATCCAAAGCATTTAAAAAAATTAATGAGAGATGGCTTCTTTCAGAAGCATCTGAATCAATTTTTTAAAATGCTTTGTATTTTAATTGGCGCGGCAGCTCTTTGACCTCAGATTGTAATGATGACAAGTCTTTTCGCATGCAACCTGTCTTACAGATGGTGTTGATAATGGCGATGAATCGACTGCAAGAGGAAGAGGAGTGGGTAGAGAAGGCACAGTGACTTCTGATACATAATCAGAACGAGCTTCAAGCATCTTTAGGATATAAGGCATGTCTTTGAGAATTTGAGGGACCTGAATATTCTTCTTAGTGCATGACTCGGTGTGCTCGTCAATCTTAGAATAAACAGTCTTTCGGAACCTAGGATACTGTGAAAGCAACTCTGGATACTCTCCAAATGTCATATATACCTTCTCAATAGACACAATCTGCTCGAGTATACTACCGCCAGACTTTTTGACAATCTCATGTTGGTCAATAAGGTTTGAACATAACTCTACTACAGACTTCTTCTTCGTCCCAGAGAAAGGCTGAATCTCTGTTGCACGAATGAAGTAGTTACAACGCTCAGGGTCCTCACCCATATCAATATTCATTTCCATCTCATCAGCAATGTCACGAAGAGTCTCAATGTAACGCTCGGTGCTGTTAGAATACTGCTCCATCTTTGTTGAATAACTAAAAATTGTGGGTTTTTGTTTTTCGATTTTATTTCTACAAGAAATAAAATTATGGGCGAGAAGCTCTCAATTGTATTTTATGGGCTAGAGGCTCTCAATTTTATTTCTTCTCTAATAACTATCATACTCATTCATCCCGCATTTATTGCGACACACATCAATACATCCGCAATTAAGAGTACCGCATTTACCATAGCAGTGTAGGTCATAACAGTGACAGACAAAGTTGTCAGTATTCAAGTAATCCATCTGAATCTTCAAATTCTTACTAAATCCATATGGGTACAACTGAAATCGTTTACTATTAATCTTCTCCATGAATTCTGGCGCTACATTAAGAGCAACGGGGTCCATGTAAGATGTCAAATCGATATTAAAGGCTGTCTTTTCAGATATCATGTAATCATGGATTGACTCTTTAATTGCTGCAATTTCAATTCCCTTGAGATTCTTAACGGTCGTCTCGTAATCGTCAAGAAAGATACGAATAAGAGCCTTCATCTTATTTGTTTGATACAATAAAAAAAGGTTTTTGATTTTTAATTTTATGAATTTTTGTTTACAAGCAATAGTCTGAACGACTCTCGAGAATTGACAGATACTCCTTTAGAGCCTTCTTATAACAGTCAATCCGCTTAACAGTGTTCTCATAAAGAGAAGGGTGAATCTTCTTTAGCGCCTTAGCATTCTCATCACAAGAAGACACTGCGGTCCAGCACTGTATCCAAAGAAGGCGTTCACGGCTCGATGCCATCAACTCTGGGCAACGCACGAGAGCACTGAGAATATAGTAAAGATAAAGACCATCTGGCATTGTAGGGATTGACACGTACTTCTCATCTATGTATGTCTGTGCCTTAATCGTGTCACGAATACTGAGATAAAAGCGTAGACGATTCATTAGTTTCTCTTGCTGCTCCCTGCGCTCATTTGTCATATGGAACACAGTCTTGGTCCGAGTCTTCCAGTCTCCCATCTCATAGTTCGTCATTACCTCAGGCAGTCTAGGCAATGAGACACGAATCGTTAGGTTACGAATCGTAGCATGAGCATCTAGTGAGACAGTATTAGGCTTAAGATTTGTGCGACTCACAATCAGCGCTCTGCTCATGCGCGGCAAGAAGATACTCTGGTAACTGATAGAACTCATTCTCGGTTGTAATACTAAAAATGCCTGCGCTGATGAATCAATTTTTAACGCATTGCGTTAAAAATCCATGAAAAAAGGCTCTTTTCTTTGTTTTTTGTCTTTTAGTTATTTTTTCTTCTTCTTTTATCTTTTTAATCCGTCGACTCGAGGAACTTCTTCACGCGGATAGGCATCTGACCCATGACGATCTTCTTACCATTGAAGGTGCCCACCCACTCCATCTTGCCCTCTGAGGTGTAGACCTCTTGATAGGGGTCCTTCAGATAGTTCTGGCTCTTGTACTCGAAAGGCTCGAGAGGGACGCGCTCAGAATCCTCCTCCTCGTCATCGTCGCTCTCGTCATCGCTCTCATCCTCCTCTGCGATGTGCTTCTCAATCTGGGCGACAATCTCGCTCACATGGGAAGCCGGCGCATCCGCTGCCTGTGCAGCAGATGCCTTCTTTGGACGGCGGCCGCGGGGCTTCTTCTCACCCGCCTCACCAGATGCTTGGCTGGCGGTGGCAGAGCGCTGGACCTGAGTCTTGCTGGTGTACTCAGGGTGCTCCTTGAGATAGGCGACGGCGGCCGCCATGTCGTGCTCTGTCGGCTCCATCTTGCCGAGAGCGTTGAAGTAACCGCAGAGCTTGAGATAGCCGAAGCCGAGGGAGGTCAGCGTCTTCTTGTCCTCTGCGCTGATGCCAGCGTAGAGCAGCTTCACGGCGGTCTGGAGCTTCATGTACGGGGAGTTCGGGTCACGCGGCTTGCCGGCCTTCTTCTCCTTCACAGTACCGTCGGCGTTGACCTCGCTCTTGCGGCCCTTCTTGGCGGGCGCAGCGGTGCCGCGCATCTCGGCGAGAGTCTTCGTCAGGCGGGCGGCCTGCTTCTGGATGCTCTCCATGCAGCCGCCGTCAATCTCCTCGTGAAGGTCCTCCATGTAGGTCTCGAACTTGCTGAACAGCTTGGCGTTGATGGCGATAGACATCTTGGCTTGTGGTCTTGCTCTTGCTTTTTGATACTGGCTTTTGGGGGGTCGGCAAATTCAATTTTTTTTTGAAATTGAATCGGCGTGCAAAGATGCGCTCTCGCACGCTCTTGCGCTATATTCAATTTTTTTATAAGATTGAAAAATGGGCTAAAAGAGGGCTGTGAGGGGTACTCTTGTAGGGGCTCTGGATTCAATTTAAAAAAAAAATTGAATAGGCGAAATGCTGCTAGGGACGGTATCCGAAAACGTAAAATCTGCGTTTTCACCATGCCCCACGTGCAGCAGCTCACCGCCGCCAAGAGCATCCACCGTGCTTTCCTTGAGAAGCGCCTGCGCTACGCCATTCTCGCCGCCCGCTGCCAGTCGGGCAAGACCGGTGCCTTCCAAGAGCTGATCCGCCGCATGCTCGCCACCGGCGACATCCAGCGTGCCTACATCCTCTGTGGCTCTAACGAAACCGAGCTCTACGCCCAAGCCAAGAAAGACACCGAGGAGGCCAATCCCGCCGCCTATGAGGCGGGGGAAATCAAGGTAATCTTTCGCCAGGACTTCGTTAAGTCCAAAATGGAGCTGACCAACTGTCTCATCGTGGTCGACGAGTCGCACCTCGATCAGACGCAGAAGCAAGAGCTTCATGTCTTTCTGTCGCAGCACGGACTCAGCATGGACGGCAACCCCAAGACGCTCGAGAAGGAGAATGCCTTCATCCTCTCTGTATCGGCAACCCCCTACTCCGAGCTCGCCGCCATCGCCCACAAGGAGACCCCTTTCGAGAAGCACGTCGAGAACCTAGAGCCCGGCGACGGCTACTTTGGCCTCGCCGAGTACAAGTACAACAACCTCATGCGCCCCACCTTCAACATCGCCGAGAACTTCACCCAGTTCACCGATCTCTTTGGCCCCCCCGAGTCTCCCAAGTGGGCTCTCGTCCGCTTGATGAGCAGCGCAGCGGGAAACCGCCAAGAGGCTGCCATCAACGCTGCTGCCTATGCTCACGGTATCAAAGTCCGCTACTTCGACACCTCTTCTAAGAAGCAAGTTACCATCGACCGTCTCAACTACCCGCCCAAGAAGCACACTGTCGTCATCATCCGTGGCCGCCTCCGTGCTGGCAAGGTGGTCCCCAAGCAGCACATCGCCTTCGTTTGGGAGGGTGCTCACCAGTCCAAGACCGACTCTCTTGTTCAGGGCCTCCCTGGTCGCATGTGCGGCTATGAGTTTGGCGAGACCAAGCCGCTCATCTTCATCCCTCCATCTTCTCTCAAGAACTTCAAGAACAAGGTGGTCAAGGCCTCTGAGATTGAGAGGGCCATCATGGAGTACCCCTACATGCTCCCCACGAAGGCGACCAACATCAAGAAGCCCCGTGTGGCGAACATCCCCACCAACGGGAAGACTCAGTGCGTGCCGCTGCGTCTCGTCCCCGACTACGACGATGATGAGTACTCACCCTTTGCCGATAACGATATCGGCGAGGCAAAGAAGCATTTCTGCCGCGATCTCCTCCTCAAGAACATCGAGCAAATCCGCTCGAGCCCCAACTACTCTGAGGAGCAGAAGGGGGAAATTATCTCCAATGCGCAGACTGCCACGCCGCACATCCGCCACTTTGACCCTTCTGGCGAGGAGGGGCTCCGTCTCAAGGGTGTGATCGAGGCCTACCACAACAAGACCGCCACCTCTGACAACATCTACGATGGTGCTGAGATGACTTTTATCTTCATGCGCGCGAGCCGTGTCATGATGCCTGGTGCCAACCCCAAGCACATCTACGTGATCTTTCACACACAATCTTCCAGTGGGGTGAACCCTGGGATCGAGAGTGTACATCTCAACTCACGCATCGGGACCACCAACCGCAACTCCAATTTCAGCTACCAAGATGAGCAGACTGACAAGCCTCTCGTCGCTGGCGGCATCGTCGGCATCAACGCGACCAACTTGGAGAATCCTGCTGCTCTTGAAGAGGGGCTGCGAATCTATCTCAAACTTTGGAAGACCTCACCTCTTACGGTATCTCGCTGCATTCAGAGTGCAAGGACTCGCTTCCGTATCTCAAAGGCGGCCTTTCACTGGAAGAGCAAGAACGACAGCGACCTGGTGGAGGTTCTTAACCACCTCAACATCGAGTTCGACATAAAGATGAAGCCGACCTACACGCAAGGCCGCAGCATGGAGGGGTTCTTCAACCTCGAGAAAATTACGTGGTAAAAGACAAAAACAAAAAACAAAAAACAAAAAACAAAAAAAAAGAGCATTTTTTTAAGAGCAAAAAAAAAAATTGATTCCAAGCCGCCGCCAAATCGTGGTATCAAAAAGCAAGAGGGATGGACGCTATCAACGCCGCTGTCACCGCCCACGTAGAGCAAGAGGTTGCCGCTCTGAAGGTGAGCCTGGCGAAGGCCCGCTCTGCCGCTGTGGGCTGGCGCAAGCGCTGTGATGCGATGGAAATCCGCGCTCTCAGTGCTGAGGGGGATTACGAGTGTGAGAAGGCCGAGTATGAGGACATGACGAAAGAGTGGGCCGAGCTAGAGAAGAAGCTGCTGGCTCGCGCTGAGAAGGCCGAGGCTGAGCTCTTGAAGGCGCAAGGAGCCACAATGCCAGCCCATGTCATTGAAACTAAGATGCCTGAGGTCACCAAATACAGAGCAACAGACGTGTTTCGCAATAAGAATGATGTGAGTCAACTCGGATTCGACAAGAATAAGAGCTATGATGAAATGCTTAAGATAGCAATTGAAAATAAGTGTTGCATCATTGTGAAGGATGGTTCTGGAAAATGGTATCTCAAGGGCCAAGACATGGACTTTGAAATCGTGAAGAAACATGTTGAAGACGCAAATAAGAGAGTTGTTCCCCGTCACAAAAATGTAACACTCTATCTGATTAAGCACTAAAAGACAAAATAAAAAAGAAAAAGAGCAACCCTCTTTTTTTAATGCAGAGCGTTTAAAAAATTGAATCGTACAATCCCACCAATCCAGTATCAAAAACAAGTGTTCAAGATGCCTAGTACCACTCGTGCCAGTGCCGCTAGTGCTCGCTCTGCAATCCCCCAGACTCCTCCTCGTGTCCAACGTGCTCCTATCTGCCCCCCAGCACCCGCACGCACTGCTACTATTGTCGCTATTCCTTCATCCACTACTTCTATTGTGTGTATGAAGATTGAGATGCGTGGCTACGGCTCGTCAGACGACGAGGTGGATGAAGAGGATTATGAGGCATGGATGACATCTACTCTTCACTTTGCATCTCGTGATGCAATGGCCCGCTATTTCACTTATCTCTTTGAGAGTGGCTTTGGAAATGGATATGAAAATGCCATTATGCTACATATCGAGGAGAACTCTAGCACGGAAGAGTTTCTAGAGAAGATAGCAAACATGAGGTCTTATGCTCGTTGGGATTTGAACAGAAATCTCAACCTCTTCATCTACAATGACGTGCTTAACAACTAAATAATACAAATAAAGAGAAGGTGAAGAGTGAAATGCTCTTTTTAATTACACTATAAAAAAAATTGAACCAAATTTTTTAAACGTCCAAGTATCAAACTACAAGATGAGCTCTATTAATATCGTTCTTGTGGGTGACAGCGGCGTTGGTAAGACAACGTGGATTAATAAAGTAAGTGAGAAGCATTCTGGTAGTATTAGTTCTAAAAGCTACATTCATCCCATTAAGATTTATGGAAACGACATCAATGTCTGGGACATTTGTAATAATGAGAAGCATTATAAATTCTTGTCAGATAAAAATAATCGCAATTTCCATTATGATAACGCACATGGTGTTATCGTGATGTACGATGCGCAGAATGAGAATAGTCTAATAAACGCACATAATTGGTATGCTGAGATTCAACAAGCATCTCCAGGGTTATCTGTTCTGTTTGTGGCAAACAAGTGGAATGAAATGGGGGATGTACAATTTCGCTGTGAAGAGCTCTGTATTTACGAATACGCGAGATGGATTGGGATGTCGTTAAAATATAAGATGTACGCGCTCACTACACCTATTGAGTGGTTCATTCCGATACTTATGGAGTGCTTCTATTAAAGAAGACAAAGAGTGAAATACTTTTTCCAAAAAAATTTTTTACATAAAAATCAAAAAATTGATTCCTCCGTCGACCAAAACTATGTATTCAAAAAATGTCTTCCACTTCCGCTTCCGCTAAGATTAGTGCTCTTGAGTCTCTCGTTGCCGCTCTCACTGCTCGTGTTGATGCTCTAGAGAAGAGTGCTGCTGCTCCTATCTCTACGACTAGTACTTCTTCGAAGCGCAAGGCTCCTAAGGAGAAGACTGCTCGTGGCCCAACCGGCTGGAGTCTCTTCTTCAAGCATGTAAGCAGTGAGATGAAGAAGGCGAGTCCTGATACCAAGTTCAAGCTTCCCGACTTTGTTGCGGAGGCGAAGAAGCGTAAGATGAATGGTGACTACGATGAGGCTCACTGGAAGGAGCAGGCCTCGAAGGTGACTACATCTGCGTAAATGTTAGAAGCTATTAAAACATAAAAACAAAAAACAACATTTTTTATTGTTCTTTATTAGATGTCTAATAATAATATTAATAGTCTTGCTGCAAAGTTAGATAAAATTACTGTTGGAACTCCTAAAACTTCCGCACAACGTGCCGCTGAAAAGAAAGAAAGAGAAGAAGAGGCTAAAGTTATTGCTGCTGAACGAGAATCTGCAAATCGTAAAGGTTCTTGGGTAAATGCTGTAAAACGGGCGACTGCTGCTTCTAAAGCTGTTGTTAAGAAGCACTCTCGCAGAAGTCTAGAAGGCTTAACACGCAACGAAACTAGAGTAAATCCTAAAAGAACAAGACGTAACAAAAAGAAGCAAAGCATAAGACTAAAAGCGGCCCATAACGCTATGAAGAATGAAAAGAAAACAAAGCGTAGAAGAAAGGCAAATGCTGAGATAGTTGCTTCTGCTATGCCAAATATTAGGAAAATGGGTAGAACAAGAAGAGAAACTGCTGCTATTAAAAAGACCGCAATCGTAGAAAATGATGACGAATAATATGAACTAAGAAAAGCAGATGGATACCTCGTTATCTCAAATGAGTTTTAAAAGGCCCGGTGGAGATATATCTACACTACTTGATTTAACAGATAGAGATGAAGAAGAGAATGACTTTTTTCCTCTGGATACACAAGTCACTTGGTTTACAAGAAATCCAGAACGCAGAACAATACCATTCGTTCCAGTAATACAAGACTTTCCATTTAGAGGCCCTGCTTCTTATGGTCAGAGATTTACATTTGATGTAGGTTCACTCCCTTGTGGAGATTTAATGCTGAGTACTGCTATTCAGATTCAGTTATCTCATTGGTTAGATTTAACAACCCAACTAAATATTGCATCCGGTAAATATACATATACAAATCCAGATACTGCTTTTTTCTTTGCAAATTCTCTCGGTTCATGTTTAATTGAAAAGGCAGAGCTAGAAATTGATGGCGTAACAATTGAAACAATTGATGGAGACTTTATAAATGTATTTACAAATCTCAATGCAGAATTAAATAGCCAATTTGGTTTAGCAACAGATTCGTTAGGATTGGTATCTATACCAGATTTACTGGCATGGAATCCAAAGAGAAATTATCCAATAGAAGATGGAAACATTTTTTGCTTACTTCCTTTTTTCTTTATGAGAAATCGTATGCGAGAAGGATTGCCAATGGTTGCTTTAAAAGAAGGCTCTGCTAAAATTCATGTTACATTTCGACCCTTCGACCAAGTAATACGTCAGCGAAGAGGTTATAGAGATACATGTACTAGCACACCTTTAGGAACGAATGTACAATTGAATATTGGAACAAAAACCATTACACAAGTGGTACCAGATTTTCAACAAGTAAAACTTATTACATATGGAGCGTATCTAGATGGTATGGAGCGTAATAAAATGTTACGTGACCCATTTGAACATTTAATTCGTGAAGTACAAACATTTAGTTTTGGCGAGCCACTAAAATATTCTATATCGAAATCCTCAAATGATACTGTAACTATTCAGCTGCCAATAGAAGCAAATCACCCTTTAGAAGAAATAGTATGGTTTGTAAGACGCAAAGAAGTAGCAAATAATAATGAATGGACGAATTATAGTGCAATTCTGGAGCGAGAATACGATGCTACATATAATCCGTTTGTACCGATGTTGAAAAAAGCGGTGTTACAAGTGAATGGTCAAACAATATGCGATGCTCCAGAAGCATATTATAGACAACTCATTAGCAATCATCACAAAGGGGGATATATCTCATACAAAAAATACATATATGGATACCCCTTTGCGAATCATCCATCAGAAGAGCATCAACCTTCTGGTTCATTGAATGCAAGTCGTGTTCAGAATTTAAGACTTACATTAGAAATTCAACAACCTTCGAGTCAATATGATGTAACATGGGAAGTGAAAGTCTTTTGTATAGGATTAAATTGGCTAAAGTTTGAGAATGGTATATGTAATAAGTTGTTTACAGATTAATAAACAGTCTACTGTTTATTAAAGGAACTAAATAGAGTTTACTCTATTTACAGATTAATACTAACCTTCACAAATCTATAACTTACAATTGGAACTCTTGTAAACGGTTCAATCCAACCTTTCTTAATAATTTCATATAGTTCGTCAACAGAATAAATCAAATTTTTATTATTATTTAGTATATAATAATAATCATCTGTATTATACTCTTCAAATAAAATTGGAGTATGGTCATCTTTAGAAACTACAAGATGTTTCGCGCATAGTTGCCTATATGCGATTTGTACTTTATCAAGCCACATTTCTATACTAAATTCATATTGGTATTACGTTTCAATTTTTTAGTTTTATTTCTTATATTGTTATTGGTATTCTCATTATTGCTATTGCTATTACTAATTTCTAGCATATCAATCTCTTTTACAATCTTTTCTTTTAGAATTTGAATGCGAGTATTGATTCTTTGTTCAATATCATAATAATTACCTCGCAGTTTTAGAATAAAATTTTCAATATATAATGGTGTCCATTTATATCTATCTGTAAAAAAGATATCTTGTATGGATTTAACATGTTTTAGACTAAAACTTTCATCTTTATATAAATACATCTGTATATTAAATACTTGTGCTTGTATATATAAATAATTTAAATACGTATCATCATCACGGTCTTCTTTATTAGCAGATATACTAAATATAGCTGTATACAATTCGTCTAAATAACATAAGAGAAATCTTAGCACTACATATTTATCTTCTTTTGTAGTTATTGAATCTATACTATTTAATAGTTCTTCTAATAGAGGTTTTTGTTCTCTTATAATAATTGTATTATTAACAACAGAATAGAAATGGCCGTTATCGTCATTTATATATGGTGTTGTTCTTTCACCTACATTATTAATAAATAAAGAATTATACATTTCTCTATTGCCACCTTTTAATATTTTTTTAGAACCTCCTTCATAAGCACCAACAGCAGCTCTTGTTCTTCTATCATCAATTACACTACATGCATTATTATTAATAGGATGTTGTGGAAGACCTACTGCTAAAACACTATTGCGTAACATAAGTATTGCTTTACATAACTTAATTGATTCACTGCGACGTGTAGGTATTGAATATCCTGCCATCTTTAATTCTAAAATAAATGGAATAATATCAAAAAAATCTATATCATATTGAATGTAATTTTTTTCTCTTGATTTTTCTGTAAATAAATATACAGATGCTTTATAATCTTCATGTAATTTATTAAGTATTTCTTCAAACTCTTTTTTATTCGCTTCTGATTTAATAAAATTTTTTATAGTAACTTTATCTTTCTCTAAATCAGTATATATATTTTTTAAACTATTATTAATATTTACATATTCATCTATTTTGTTTTTCATATCACTTAAATTAAATAAATTTGCTAACATATCTTTATCAGTTTTAGTTTTCGATTTTAAACGAGTTGTAGACTTCTCTAGCTCGTCTAGTTGCTCTAGAATTGTTTCTTTAGAAATTAAATTTGCTAATAATAATAAATTTTTTCGCATAGTAATTATAAAATTCGTAAAATATGTAATGTAAAAATTAGTAAAATGTGTATTGTAATTTGTAGAGTTAGAATTAGAATTTACATTCATACGTTTTCTCTTCTTAGTGTTATTTGCTCTTAATGCATTATAAAATACATTTTGTGGAACTTCAGGCAGTGCTAATTCTTTTAATTCTTTTATAGCAGTATTTTTCAAAGTATTAATAAATTCTGCATCATTTTTTATTTTGTTTAGATATTCATCATTTATTTCTTCTAATATACTCGCGTCTAAAGCTGCTGAATCAGATACATTTTTAAAATAAGTCATCCATATAATACTTTTGGAATCTTCTTCATTCGAATTTTTACTAACTCCTTGTGATACTACGCGTATAGAATAAAATACGTTAATACCTAATAATAAAGAATAAGCAAGAAGAACTGAATCATGGGTAATAAGTGCGACTTCGCAATTTAATTTTCTTTTTAAAGTATCTAATGTTGTTTTACTTTCAACGACATTTGTATCATAATCATATATTTCATATTCACGAGTTCCATCTAATAAACTTAATGCTTGACACCAATCTCCAGAACGTTTTAAAAAAAAATGAACTAATACATCATCTGAATCGAAAGGTTTCGTAAGATTTTTCTGTAATGCTAAGAAAGAGCTGGTTTCTTTTTCACTAATATTTCCTAAATCTTCTAAAAATTCTAATTTGCCATCTTTATATTTTATAGTACCATTTATTTTGTCTGTATGTAAATCTTTTTTTGTTCTCATTAAAATGCTTGAATATAAATTTGCGGCTTGACTAACATTACTAAATTCTGGATATATACTTTCATTCGTTGCTAAATCTTTTAATATTTTAATCTTTATCTTTTCATTTCCTTTATCAAAGGTTTCAAGTTTTACTGCAGAATCTGACATTGTTTCATTATTTTTAATAATATAAAATGTATATGTTTGTTTTTCATCATAATTATCTCCTAATATAGTTTTAACAATTTCACGTCGTTTCATCTTTTTGATAGAAAAATAAGATGAGTCAATTAATAAAACGAAATTTCTGTTATTTGCTAATTTACGAAAAGCAAATGGTAAATTAAAATATTCTCCACGCACTTTCGCAGGATAACAAGAATATTGATATTTACGTAAAATTTTATTTTTATAATTTATATCAAAGGGTTTATTAGTTGGAGGCATTTGAATATCTTCAACTTTATATTTATTCATTTCCTTTTGTAAGCCATAAGAATCTTCTTTATTAATTAATTCTCTTTTAATACCGCTCATATTTAATCCAATAATTTTTTCTAAAATATTAATTTCACTTAAATATTCCTTATTCTCTGAAGGTAATAAAAGATTTGTTTTTTCAAAATAGTCATATATACTTTTATTTTCTGATTTTGATTTAAATTCTGTTACACGTTTAATATAATCTTTTGTTTTTGATTTTATATTTTCTGAAGATAATAATTTACCATATATAGTATTCATTTTAATTTTAGCAAAATCATGATGAAAATCACTTCGACTTAAGAGACATAATAAATCATTAATTTCTTTATCTTTCGAATCTATTCCCAGTTCCATCTACTTATTGTTTCATATAAATATAAACTTTTGAATCTTGCGACCAACTCATTGGTAAAGAAATATAATTCATTTGTTTGAATTTATCACTATATATTTGTTTTAAACTTACAATTATAGAGCCGGTTTTTACTTCATTGCCTAACTTGTTAATTAAAGTATTATTATCTTCTTCACTGAAATCTAAATTCGAAATGAAAAACCAACATCCGTTAGAATAGTTAATACTAGAATCATTCATTGAAATACAAAACATTTCTATACGACGTTTCAAAGATTCATCTTTTAATTTATTTAATGCCGTATTGGCATGTACTACTTTTTCAGAATCTATTTCAATCCCTATTGATTTTAGAAAAGCATATTGTTTCGCAATACCAATCACGACTTTTCCTAAACCAGAACCAATATCATAGAAGTTTCTATAAGGCGGTGCAATTTTAGATAATGGAGCATATTTATTAAAGATTTCGTATAATACTATAATACTCTCTTCTAAAATCTCTTCGTTCGAATATTTATCGGTAGTATAGAGTCTTTGTAGGTTATGAGAACGTTTTAATGTTCTTTTACGGGTAGTTACTAGTTTTGGCTGCTGAGAAGTTTGCATCTGGAATTAGCAATCTAAAAAAAGACATAAAAAAACCCTATTTGGTTTATTAGATGGTAGCCTCACTACTTAGAATTCTTCATAGTGGGGTTCAAGATGGACGATTATTAAGTCCGAAAGGACAGCCTGATATTAAAATGTTTACAAAAGCATTTGTTCGTAGTGGTCGTTTTACAACTCAATGGGTAAGACTTGATTTTGATACAATTCCTTCTTTCGGAAATACATGTACAATGACAATTCCGAGAAAAGGTCATTTGGTAACACGATTGTATCTTGTAACAACAATGCCGGATATAGCAACCCAACAATTAAAAGCAAGAGTTGCTGGGGGTGCTAACTTTGCCGGTCCTAAATTCGGCTGGACGAATAGTTTAGGACATGCTCTTATTAATGAAACAAGCATTGAAATCGGAGGAGCAAGAGTTGAACGTTTAGATGGGCGACTGTTAGAAGTATTAGATGAATTTTACAATCCTCTTGAAAAACAAATATCAATGAACAAATTAATCCATAGAAAAGACAATGGATTTACAGTCGATAGTTATGGAACTGTAGATGAAACGCCATCCATTATCGTAACACCACTTCCTTTTTGGTTCAGTTGTGGCGACAGTGGTCTTGCACTTCCAATTGATGCTATACAATCCGATTTAGTAAGATTAAGTGTTACATTTAATCCGATTAATTCATTATATGTCAGCTCCGCCAACGTTAGTCTACCGGCCACAAATCCGGTTGCTGGAGACGCATATTTTCCTATCACGAGTTCACCATTTTATATAACAAACCCAGCAGGGAAACCAGTTTTTGGATTAAATGGTAACCCCAGCCAATCGACTCTAGTAAGTGCAATCCCAAATATCACAATGCCGAACAGACTTTTAATCGGCGATACATATGTTCTCGCCGAATATGTTTATCTAGATAAACCCGAGGCAAACAGATTTCGTTTATCAGATATAAAACTTCCGATTGTCCAACATTATCCATTTGACCCTGTTGATAGTCAAAATATGAATGCGATTAACTATAAATTCAGTGTGCCAAATCCAACACGTAATCTATTTTTTTATCTCAATCATTATAACGCAATTCGTTATAATGCGCCCTTTTTAGCAACACGAGATTTGAGTGGTACAGCTTCTACGCCATGGTGGCCTGATGCTAGCGGTCTTGAAAATCCTCAATTCATTGGAACTATGCGTTCTGGGTTTAGCACTCGTGATTCAGAGCCGCTGTCATACATCGGTTTACAATACGAAGGAAAACTTGTGCGCTATGCTAGTGACTCTCCTTCATTATTTCGTTCTATTTTACCTTCACTAGAAATGCGAAAAAGTCCTTGGGTCAATCGCTATTATTATACATTCATGTTTGGATTTCAACACGGCCATCTACCACCGTCGTTACCTTCTGGCGAAGCCAATTTGGATAAAATGCTAAATATTGAGTTGCAGTTAAAGCTGCATTCCAATACTGGTTCTATTGACCCAAATAATGTAAATCGATTTAATTTATATTTATGGGCGGAAACATACAATGTTTTACGCATTTATGGTGGTCGAGCGGGATTGTTATTTAGTTATTAAATCTATATTTTCTTTGGAAAAGGATCACTGCCAACCACATCTACAACTGTATTATCTTCACTCATATGTATTTCTTCCATATTTGAAACAACTTCTCCAAGCCGCCTACGCACATTGATTAAAAAGTCATCACGAGGTCCTTTTCTTTTATCACTTTCTAGCTTTACTTTTTCTTCATATTCTCTAATTGATTTATCAATAATTTTCTTCATACGACTATCTAAATCGGGCAATAATTCATCACGCAGCACTTGTTTCTTGTGTTTTAGATTTAACGCCATTTCTGCAACCATCATTTTCATACGGCTCTTAGAGTTATTATATACTGTTGTGTGTTCTAAATTATTGCATATATCAGGTCTTGCTAAATCTTGCTCATGGTCAAATTCTTTTTCGAATGATTTAATTATATCATCCGGAATTTGAGGAGACTGTTCAATAAGTCTATCTAAATCCTGACGACATATATTAATAAAATCTAAACTATCTAAACGGTCATCAGGCTTTTGAGCTAACTCTACAGCGATTAAACGATTGAATTTCCCCCATGATACTGCCGAAACTTTATGGGCTTCAGAATTTTGCGCATATCTAAAAAAATTACCTAACGTTGTTAAAATGCCCGTAAATAACGCAACAATCCCAATTGCAATTTGCCCGTATTTCTGTCCGTTCGGTATATCACCAACTAATCCAGTTAAACCAACACTCGCAGTTCCCGTTATTGTTGATAAAACAATTACAGGAATTGTAATAGAATTATTGTATACAGAGAATTTCTTTTCACTTCTATCATGAAGCCAACGATAACATGCAGCATAATCTGACCATTTTGCTAATAGTTTTTCTTGCTCTTCTGACCAACCATTTTGAAATTTACGAGGTTTATTACCTGATAAATCTCTTGGAGTATTTGAACCAGAACTTTTTGGTGAAGACATTCTATAGTAGGTTTAGATTTTCATATACCGCCCAACCATTTCGCTGACTCGGTTCAAAATATACTTCTCTCCAGTTACTACTACCTTTTAATTCTTCAACAATCTTTTTACATTTCTCAGTATTAATATCATCTAAAATAAAAACTTTTGTAGAGTTATATAGTTTTTTAAATTCAAAATATGTTAAATATTCAGAACCGTCTAGTAGCACTACTTCTGGCTTATAAGATTCTACATCAAAATAGGATGTCTTAAAAAAAGATGCCATATCATCTCTTAACCATTCTGTATTAACACTTTCAAACATTTCTAAAAGTTCATTTATTGGAGGAAGTTCCTCATCTTTGATAATGCGAGCTTTAAATAAATGTATGTATGGTAGATTTACATATTTAGACTTCGCTTCATTATACATCTCTTCATTAATTTCTAGCGAAGCAAATCTAAATAACTCTACTCTTGATTCAAATCCTTTTGCAAAACAATATGTAGAGCCTCCACCGTTCCAAGTTCCTATTTCTAGATATTTACTAAATCTGGTATCTTGAGAATATTGCACTATTACTTTACCCATATCGCCGTCATACTTAATCTGGCCATCGTTTGACAAATCCATTTCTATTCTTTCTTCTTAAATGGTCGTTTAGGCTTGTTCATATTTGTTTCATAAATCTTTTTAGCAGCTTCTTCTGTAAGCGCTTTAACATCAAGCCCACTTGGTATCGAAACAAATATTGGTTTCTTTCCTTTGGCAGTAACTTTCTTCATCATGTAAATACCATACGGTCCATTCTTGAATACGTACTCGCCTAAACTATGTAGAGTTTCTGATTTACTTTTAGAACGCTCAATAATGCTTTCAACACTATCACCAGGCTTTAAAGATATATTTGTTCCATTATATACTATATATTCGCCAAACTTCCCTTTTTTTCGTACAAGCATCTCACCTTCATGATAACCAAAGATATCTGGTTTTTCCTTATCAATAATGAATTGCTTAATATGAGCATCAGTAATATCTTTAAAACTGACTCCTTCAGGCCATCCTAGAAATGCTTTGTCTTTTATTAATACTGGCCCAAACTTTCCTACTACTGCTTCATATCCATCAGTAAGTACAATCTTTTTAGAGTTCGATATTTCTTTTGCTGGTACTTTCTTTAGTTCTTCATATTTGTCTTTATAAGAGTTATATGTATCACTACATAGTTTGCGCCATTCTTCACTGCCAGATTCTACCAAATCGAGTCTATCTTCCATTTGTTTTGTAAATCCATAATCAAATAACTCCTTGAATTCTTTCATACAAAATTCATATACCTGTTTTCCAAGAATTGTTGGAAACATCTTTTGCTTTTGTCCAGCAACTTTCTTTGTTTCTTGCTGTTTGTTTGGAGGCCAAGTATTTGGCGCTGAGAGTATAAGCTTATGTACTTGTACATCTTTTGCTTCTTCATTTTTTGTTTCAACATAGTTTTTGTCCACAATAGATGCAACAAGAGAAGCAAATGTAGATGGTCGCCCAATACCCTTTTTTTCCAACTCTCGCACCAATGTTGCTTCCGTATACCGTGATGGAGGATTTGTAACCCTTTCTTCTGCTTGAAGAGTCTTCCATTTGATTTTCAGATTTTCTACTAGATTTTCAGATGTTTTCCATGACTGCTCTTCTTCTTGTTCTTTTTCATCTAAATCACTTTCACTCATACCAACAATCTTCCATCCTTGAAATGTTGTACGTTTCCAAATACTCTCATGAATAAATTCACTGGGGTCATTGTCAATAATCCATTGAATCTTCTTTTCTTCGCCTTTTGCTAGCGCCATAACACTTTGTAACGCACGTTTATAAATTAGATTATAGATATTCTTTTCTTGTTGATTGAATTTTGAATCGAGTGATATTAGGTCAAAGTGGGTTGGTCTAATACATTCATGAGCATCTTGGCTCTTCTGCTCTGCTGTATTTCTGGCTTTTTTCACAAACCCATTTGAAAGATACTCTTTTCCATACGTTTTTTCTACTGTTTTTCGCGCATCACTAATAGCCTCTTCTGATAAAACTGCTGAATCAGTACGCATATATGTAATATGACCTTCTTCATATAGTTTTTGAGCAATTCGCATAGTATTTTTCGGATTCGAATTATACATAGATGATGCTTCTTGCTGTAGCGACGACGTAATAAGAGGAAGTGGAGGACTGTGAATTGTCGGCTTTGTAATACAATGTGTAACAGTTGCTACTTCCAGGGTATGAACGTTTTCTAGATAGTTTTCTGCGTCTTCTTGAGATTCAAGACTTTCAATCATTCGTCCAGAGAATGCTGTAGTACCATAATACCAACTCCCTTTTACTTCCCACGTTGCTTCTTTTTTAAAATCTCTGATACTAGATTCTTTTTCAACAATAAGTCTTAGTGCTGGTGTTTGGCATCGCCCTGCGGATAGTGCTGAACCAACGAATCGCCAAAGCAAAGGAGAAATTGTAAATCCAACCATTAAATCTAATACTGCTCGTGCTTGCTGGGAATTTACACGATTCATATTGATAGTTCTGGGATTCTGAATAGCATGTAATACAGCAGTTTTAGTAATCTCATGAAATACAATTCGTGGATTTGTTACTGTGTTTAATTTAAGAGCAATAGCGACAGAATATGAAATTGCTTCCCCTTCTCTATCATCGTCACTCGCCAAATAAATCTTGGTTGCTTCATTTGCGGCTTGTTTTAATTGAATAATCGTTTTAGATTTATCTTTCATAAACTCATATTCTGGTTTGAAACCATCTTCAATATGAAGTGCTTTAATGTCTTCAATAAGATGTCTGATATGACCCATAGAAGCAAGAACCTTCCAACCATGCCCTAAGAATCCTTGTATTTTTGAGCATTTTGCTGGAGATTCAACAATGACGAGATTCATTTGATACTAATTAAATACTAGCATTTTTATATACAATTTTATTATTTTTTTGTTTTTATTACTAAAGGTCTAAAAAGAAAGAATATAAATCAATAGATGAATAATGAATGTCAAATAAAAGATGATGATGAGATTCTTAGAGAAGAAAATAATAGATTTAACTTCCGACGTTTTACATCAGAAGAAATAGAAAAGAAACATTCTCCTTTTGAACGTGTGAAGAAGAAAGAGTTTCCATTTTTATTTCAGAAGAAACGAGAATCTTACAGAGAAGATACAAAGATTAGTTTGGATGATATAATTACCCGCATGTCAGATATATCATTAAATAGTGTTAACACTGTGCTAGGCCCGAATCAATTTACGCACAACGGTATGGTATTTGAGCCAACAACTCCCGTTTTTACAAGTGCGGCAGTAGATGAAAGTCCACTACCAGAAATGTCTCTAGATGAACGTTGTTACTCGCCTCACACTCCTCCATATCCGCCATTCGACAGTGAATGTAAAATGGCTACTATTGAGGATTTAAAATTAGATGAACAAATAATTATAGATGGATAGAAATGATATAGCATATTTATTGAATAGCACTTTAAAATACTATTATTTACTTGAATTACATGTCGCTCTTATAAGACGTTATGCTCCTAAATGTAAATGGCCTATTTATTTTGCAACAGAACTGCCAGAGCATCCTATATGTAAGATTTTACAATCTTATAATGTAAATATTATAGTTTTAGAAAACGAAAATTCCTCATTTATATCTTCAAGAAAACGCGCATTAGAGCTTTTACCAGATTCTATAAAGTATGTATTGCCTATGCAAGAAGATTTTTTACTTGAACGTTTTGTAGATAATAACGCAATTTATGAATCAATCAGTATTTTGGAAAAAGAAAAAGATATAATATCTATAAGATATATGCCATGCCCTGGCCCTACTGAAATAAATCCTAACTATAACAAAGTTTGGAAATATATTCAATATGATACATATTTATTTACATTTCAAGCGACACTATGGAGAAAAAATGAATGTTTAACATATTATAAAGTTATAGAACATGAAGTGAGTTCTAGAAAATTTACTTCTGATTCAGAGCGTAATTTATATGAAGTGAAAATGAATATAGCAGAAAATAGTGATGGGCAGAAGATTTTTACAAGTCTATTCGGTGATAAAAAAATACTAGGATATATAAGACATCATAAATATCCAAATGCTGTTTACATGAGTGCTTGGCCATACAGACCAACAGCGGTCATTAAAGGTATTTTACAACCTTTTGCAAAAGAGTTGGCTGAACGAGAAGGATTCAAACTTTAAAATCTATTCCCAGAATTATTAATAGTAACGAATACACTATTTTTGTCATTAATACTGTTATTAATAACAAATGTAGAAGTTTCTAATCCACTTCGAAATACATCATTGCCTCCAAGAGTTTTGATAGAGCCTACACCATCAGAAATATAATGGACTAGACTCACGTTACAGTTTATAAGACTTACATCAAACTCCATCTTTAATGGTTGAATAAATCCATTCGAAAGAACTCTAGGATTTAAGAAGGATGATACACTGTAAGGGTATGAACTGGTGATTGGAATATATTGCTGAATACCAGATTTATTAATAGGTACATTTGAGTTGCCAGAAACATACATAAAATGGCTTGATAATGATAATACTGATTTGATACTTGAGTTTCCATCTGGATATACTGTAAAACTGGAAATAGAAGAAGGTGTAACAACTGGTCCAAATGTGAAATTAGGATAGTATTCTACATACATCCGTGTCGAGTTATTAGGATTAATAAAACTACTTAATGTAGAAAAATTGTATTGAAAACTACTAAATTGTGAAGTTCCAGAATTACTTAATACGTTGTTTGTCGCAAGTGTTGACATATTTTGTCTTCCAGTGATACCATTGTAATATACAGAGGATACAACGTTAGGGTATTTTAAAATATTATTCATGGTACTTGCTTGAACAGAATTGATTGTACTTATAATAGTGCTTACAACTGGTACATTAATATAAAGGATTGTGCTTAGAGGGCTTGTTGAAAAAAATACTTCTGATGTGTTTGTACTAACAGTTAAAGTGGCATTTGTAGAAGGCGCATTTAGATTACTTTGACCGGGTACAGATATTGTTTGAAAAAATGATCCAACAATGGAGCTGATGGATGTAAAATAGGTTTGGCCGTTACCAGAAGCTGTTAATACGAAAGATGAAGGTATTGGTGAATTACTCGATGTATAAAATGTAAGTCCCTTTAATTGTAATAAGTCTAAATTTAGTGTCTTTCTTGAGGAAGCCATTCTGCTTTTAGTATGTTATATTTTGTATGGAAAGGTAATACGAAGTAGTAGAGCTAAAAAAAAGATTTACATTGCTTGATGGAAAACCATCCGCGCCACCATAATTATAAACATTTACAAATCGATGTGTTAATTGATAGTTGCTTACATAGTTTGAATTTATAACAGACCCTGCAATATTAATTCGTAAAGGTTGTTGAAAAAGATTTGAAGAGTTCGTATTTATTGCTAAAAATTTGCTTTCAGCAATATTTGTCTTTAGTGTGGAAGCACCATATGATAGTATTGTTGATACATGAAACACTTTAGGATTTGCACTTGTATTTAAAGCGGGAAATAATATATTCGGATATAATTCAACGCTTACAGTTGTATTTCCATGAATATAATTTGAAAAAGTTCCTAGTTGTAAATTTAATGTTGAAATGTAAAAATCAGCATTATTTGACGTATATGCTAACTGATTATTATTATTCCCTTTGTATGTAATGGAAGAATTATTGAAAGTATCATAGAAATATCCTGTTGTCAATGTGCTAATAATAACATTTGTGTTTGATGCTCCAATAACTAAAGAGCCTGCCGCATTTAAATAGTAATTGGTACGGTTGTTTAAAATATTTGTAACAGAGCTTACAAGACTTGATGTTAATCCTGTGGTGGTTGATGTTAGCGAAGCGGTTGAAACATATCCATAAGTACCAAGATTTCTTGTTACATACACTAATGTGTCACTACTCACATAACCAAGATTTCCTAATCCTACTAAACTACTTTGTAGTGACAATGATGAAATATAACCTAGAGAACCAAGATTTTTTACAGTACTTAGATAACCATAGCTGCCAAGTCCTTGAATAGTACTATATAATGTTAATGAACTAACATAGCCGCTTGTTCCTAAGCCTGTTACTGTACTTCCTAAATAAGCAGAGCTTAAATAACCAAGAGTTCCTAAACCATTAATTGTACTATAAAAAGTTTGTGATGAAATATATCCCGCTGCTCCAAGCCCAACAACAGTACTTGTGAGATTTGGTGTGCTTAATGAACCCGGCAAAACACCAGTGGAAATATTATACATATATGTATTTAAAGTATTCAATGTTGAAGGTAAATATCCAATATTTTGACCATATGAACTAATATTATATAAAACATCTTGCCATTTAATATTACCGATTCCGTCAGTCGATAAAATTAAATTTGTTGAAATTGGTAAATTCGTATTAGGATCTATTGCTAATAAACTTCTGTATAATTGTTCCATACTCCGTCTAATAAAGAAAAAGAATCAATACTCTTTATAAGTAGCGAACAGATGACAGGGAATGGAGGATTATTACAACTTGTCGCAATGGGAAAACAAGATATATTCTTAACCGGAAATCCACAGATTACATGGTTTAAAATGGTATATAGACGTTATACAAATTTTGCAGTTGAATCTCAAGCCTTATTTTTTGATGGTGACCCAGACTTTGGAAAACGACTGTCATGTTTAGTGCCAAGGCGAGGTGATTTACTCGGTCCCCTTATATTAGAGGTTACATTACCACCATTAACTCTTACAGATGGAACGCCCGTATCCTATGTAAATGCAATCGGTCATGCACTAATTGATGAAATTACACTTGAAATTGGAGAGCAACTAATTGATACACAAACCGGTGAATGGATGGAAATATGGTCGAACATGACTACAACCGCTACACAGAGACAAGGATTTAATGATATGATTGGCAAAGTCGATGATTATATAGCTCCTCAGAGTTTTGGACCTTTAAAGCTGTATATTCCATTACGTTTTTGGTTTTGTAAAAATCCTGGCCAGTATTTACCACTACTTGCTCTTCAATATCACCCTATACGTATTAATCTCAAACTAAAACCTTTACAAGATTTATTTTTCAGCCCATCATCTGTCGATACAGCAGTATGTGATACACTTGCAGTAAATCCTGTAAAAATAACTGATTTACGCTTATTTGGTGATTATGTATATCTTGATGTAGAAGAACGTAGAAGATTTGTTAGCAACACGCATGAATATTTAATTGAACAAGTTCAATATACTTCTCAAATATCTATTCCAGTTGGTGCAACATCTTCTACGGTACGTCTCGAGTTCAACCACCCAATTCGTGAATTATTGTGGTTTATTCAAAGGTCTAAAATGGTTTCTCGTCATGAATACTTCAATTACAGTAGTACAAGCATATTAGAGACTGGTGCTCGTACAGATTTACTACAAGATGCAAATATACAACTTGATGGATATGACCGATTTGACCGCAGAGATGCTGGTTATTTCCGTTTAGTACAGCCTTATTATCATCACACAGTAGTGCCAAATAACTTATTTTTATATAACTATTGTTTTGCGTTGAGACCAGAAGAATTACAACCATCTGGTTCTTTGAACGCTAGTAGAATTGATAGTTTTGTTTTACAAATGAATATTGCTCCCGATTCGACGACCGGTGCTACTCCTCCAAGAGATAATGCTTATACGCGAGTTTATGCGACAAATCACAATGTGCTGAGAATTATCAATGGATTTGGCGGGTTACTATTTACAATTTAAAAGTATTACAAAATTAGGTTATGGTGGTGCCACATAGTATTCCAAAATTAAGAATACCTACATGGTGTTTTAAATGGATAACATTAGTATTTGGTTTATTTGGACTTGACCATTGGGCATTTGGCTCTAAATCTACTGGTATTGCCAAATTGATGGTAAATTTATTAACACTAGGTTCATGGTACGCATATGATGTAGTACAAGTATGGTCTGGAATAAGAGAAGATGGTATAAGCATACAAGTAGGAGGATTACAGTCTCCATTTGGATTTATCGATGGCATTGGAAAAGGAAGTTTTGATAATGAAGATATTAGCAATATGAGTTCTAATACTCAGTTATGGTTATGTCTATTGGGTATTGGTATATTTGGTATATTATATTATTTTACTGGATTCTTTATAACAACTGATTCTGGTATAGTTAGTACGATTTTATTTACAGTAGCAACAATTTCATTCTATGCAGGACTATTATTATCAGCATATACATTGTATTTCTTTTTTAGTAAATACATGGCACCCAGTTCGGCCACTGCTCGTGCTCAGTTGAATCCATACGGTATACCACTTTCTGGTTCAAAAAAGACGGGTGTCGGTTCATTAGCATCTAGAATTGCGGAAGCTTCTGCATTAAGAGGGATCGGTGGACAAATGCAAGGTGGAGGACATGAATTTGATGAAATGATAGAAACAACAAAAAGAGCATTTGAAGTTCCTAAAGTTTCAAAAGAACATCTATATTTTGGATTAATTCTGCTAGTCTTACCATTATCTGGATTTGCCGCGTACATACTAACAAAAAATAAAGAATTAATCAAAAAAGATGAAGTATCTAGAAACACAAGAACAATTTGAAGAATTAATTGGTCGTAGTAGCAGTAATGATCTCGAATTACCACCTATCACTATTATTTGGTTTAGTGCTGAATGGTGCGGTCCTTGTAAGAGAATTGGTATTAGTCAACTAATATCAGAGTTTGATGTAAACTGGCTCAAATGCGATGTGGATATGAATAACTATACGGCCGGTTATTGTGGCATTCGTTCTGTTCCGACATTCATGGTAATAAAGAATAAAAAGATTCTTGGGTCAAAAGGCTCATCAAGTACACTTGAAATTTCAGAATGGCTAAGAAGTCTAATACCTAAATAGGTATGCTAGTAGTAGGCGGTGGTATTGCTGGATTTTATTGTGCTTTAGAATTACTAAAACGCAATAAAACTGTAACATTATGTGAAAAGTATAAAACGGTTGGTGGAAGAATTGATACATATGCTAAGAACGGGTATCAATGGGAATCTGGTGCTGGACGTATTTCAAAAGCCCATACTATTATATTAGGACTCATGAAAAAATATAAACAGCCCGTTGTTCCAATATCAAAAGAGGCAAGTTATAAAAAAGATGGCGAATCATGTATTGAGCCAAATATATTTGAAAGTAATATTCAAGCATTTTTTGCGCCATTGAATAATCTAGATTCTAAAGTGCTTGCGAATTCTACATTAAAAGAATTATGTGTAAAAATACATGGAAAAGAAAAAGCAGAAGAATATCTTGATAGATTCCCTTATAGAGCTGAGATAGAAGTGTTAAGAGCAGATTTAGGGTTAGAAGTATTTAAAAAAGGTGCTGAAATGGCTTCCCACGAAGGATATTTTGTTGCTGCAAATGGTTTACATAAACTTATTGAAGCAATGGAAAATGATTTTATTAAAAAAGGTGGTAAAGTTTTAACAAATCATACATTAATAAATATTGTTGATAAAAAAGAATTGATTGAAAGTGAATTTTTAGTGGATTCTAAAAGTGTTATACTACAATCGGAGAAAGTAATTTGCGCAATGGAATCTGAGGCATTTAAGAAAATACCTTTCTTTAGAAACTTTAAGGTTCTACAACATTTACGTATGGAGCCGCTTATGCGTAACTATGCTGTATACGATACATCATGGTTTTCTAACTATTCTAGAGTTGTATCAAAAGGTCCTATACGGTATTTTCTCCCTATTAATTACGAAAAAGGTATCGCTATGGTAAGCTATACTGATTCTAGAGATACTACTAACTTTCATAACATACTAAAAAAATACGGTGAAGAATCTCTTGGAAAACATATTCAAAATAAATTAAATGAATTATTTGGCAAAGTTCCAAATTACAAATTTTTCAAAAGCCATTATTGGAAACACGGAGCAACCTACTGGCTACCTGGCAATTATGATCCAGAGGAAGAATCAAAAAAGTCATTAAAACCATTTGATTCTGAAGTATATGTTGTGAGTGAATCATTTAGTTTAAAACAAGCATGGATGGAAGGTTCTGTCGAGCAAGGAAAAAAATTGTTTGACACTTATAGATTATAAATGGACGCACATTTTATTATTGCTTTATTTCATCTTTTTATTGTCGTTCCATTTCTTGGTTATATATTTATAAATCGTGCTGCTACACCAGAATATTTATATAATATATTATTCTTTGTTGGTATTTTTGTTCTAGTATATCACGCTTACAAAGCTGTGCTACGTATTAAGAGTGGCTCATCAATGTTATGGATAAGTTTAATACATGTTCTTCTGTTTGCTCCTCTTATGATATATGTTGGCTATATGAGTAAAAAAACACCACGGTCGGCATATGAGTTACTAGGTCTTATTACATTTGCCGCTCTTGGCTATCACTTATATTCATTAGTTCTTCTTACACAACTTATAAAAGACGAGGATTAAATAATACTTTCAAGAATCTTCTGTCTTTCTGGTATAGCTAGACGCACACAATTTACTGAATGATAATAAAACGCTGTAGTGGATGAAAATTTAATTTTACAAGATTCACAACTATTATCTTCACCAAGAATACTATCCGTTTCATTTTTAAAATGCTTTCGCATACAATGAATTCTACGATTTGCTTTTGTAATTGCTTCAAATTTACACCCATCAAAACAACACTTGAATGTCTCCATTTTGTTGCTATCTTTATCCTTATGTTTTGACAACTTATGAAGTTCAAGAGAGGTTTTTTGAATAAAATCTTTCTTGCAAATGTCACATTCAAAAGGTAGTTTCCCTTCATGCTTCTTCATATGGTAATACATTGTATTCTGATTCTCTTTTACAACATTACAATTTGGACAAACGAACCAACCTTGTTCATTCTTAATATACTTTGAAGACATTATGGGCTACATAAAATATCCTTAGATTTTTTTCAATTTTATATATTTTGTGTTATTAATGGATAAGCTGCCATCTGATGAGAAACATCAAAAATATTTTTTATCTTATAAACCAAATGAACTCTTTTGGGGAATAGGAATAGAAAATGAAACATATCTTGAAATTTTAACAAACAAAAAAGTATCTGGCGCTTTCTTTAAGAACCAAAAACAAGAACGTTATAGTGTAAATTATTATAAAACATATCGCAACGGAGAATTTAATAAAGCACTTGATACTATTATTGATAAAGACAAAGAATATGATTTACCAATTCTAATGAATGGGCATGAGTTAACAAAAAATGATTTATCCGGCCAACCAATGACAAATTATGATAAAGGCGCAACTCTGAATAAAAATTTTTCTGGTAAGACTGTAATTGAATATATGAAAGAAAATAATGAATATTTTCAAAAAGAATATAATATGAGTTATTGTTTTGATGGAGATACTATAGAGTTTATGACTCTTGATTTTTACAAAACAACAATACAACATGTGATTGATGAACTGAAGCATACTAAAAAAACATTTTTAGAAAATTTAAACAAACTGAATCTGCCAATAGTAAAAGATACTAAATTTGCTTATCCAACAGGCAACTATGGGTTTGCAAGATTTACTACAAATATGAATAATCTTGCTATATTTAACAACGGAACATATCATTTTAATTTTACATTACCAACTATGTTAAATGAAAATGGTGATATCAAAAATCGAAGTGCGTTTGATAGAAGACATGCTATGGCTATACGCGTAATTCAAGCGATGGAGCCGTTTTTCATTGCTAAATATGGCTCTGGTGATATATTATCACTAAGTGAAAAATACAGAAAAAGATATCCAAGAGGTTCTCAACGGGTCGCAGCATCAAGATATATTAGTGCTGGAACCTTTGATACAAATAGAATACAAACTGGTAAAGTCTTACAAGGCATGCGTAGAATATATGAAAGAGATTGGTACAATGAATTATATGAGCAAATCAATTATGAAAAAAATGATTTAATAGGATTTGATATTAATTTTAATAAGTTTAAAAATCATGGAATAGAATTACGATTCTTTGATTTATTTCCAATTGAGAATTTACAAGAAGTCTTAGAGTTTTTAGTTTATTTATTAGATCATTCTGTTGTGCTAGAGCATCTTGAAAGTTGTATTGATAATGAATTTTGGAATTCTATTATGTTTAGAGCTGTACTTCAAGGAAAGGATGCATTTCTTACAAAAGAAGAGCATATGTGGTTAAGAAAACATTTGAATATTACAGTCAGATTAAAAAGTCGTAGAATTACTGATGTATATAATGAAATTTACACATTTTTAAAAAATAAATATAAATACGATGGACCGTGTAGTAGATACATGTTAGAAAAACCAACAGTATGTTGTTAATATCTATCTAAAGATATTATAATATTTTTAATTAATGAAACTTCTAACACTCGCAATCGGAGAAGATTTTCGTAAAAGTCTCAAGAAGGCACTTGATTCTAAGAATACCTACTGTATTAAACATGGATATGAATATATTCTTGGTGGAGAGAATTTCTGGGATAGAGAGCGACCTATTCCTTGGTCTAAGATTCCATTTTTACTAGATGTAATGAAGAAATCTGTCGATGGAGAGCTAATTTTTATGAGTGATGCTGATGTATATATTACAAATATGGATACTAAGATTGAAGAAAGTATTGCTCCTTTGTTATCTGAAGGAAAAGACTTACTGATGACTATTGATTCTTGCGGCCATATTAATGATGGTAATATATTAATTCGTAATAGCCCTTGGTCACGTGATTTCTGGTCACGTGTTTACGAGCAAACAGACTTATTGTATCACCCTTGGTGGGAGAATGCTGCTGTTATTAAACTTATTGAGTTGAATAGTTCCGACTTTGCAAAAACAGAGATTACGAATCAATGCCGTTTGTTTAATGCGTATATTCAAGGTCTTCCGAACGCACCTTTATGGCAGCCTGGCGATTTTCTCGTTCATTTTGCAGGAATCTACGATGTGAATAAAATGAATAAATATATTGAAGATATTGATGCGGGAAAGATTCCTAGAAAGGGTATGTTTGAATAAAATATAGTTGTTATATAGAATGAATAGCAATAATAGCGGCATGAACACCACTCGCAAGAATGGCAATAATAGCAACAATAGCAATAGCAATAATAGCAATAATATGTCTGGCGGCGCGAAGATGCCCGCGAAGGGTACAAAGGCTCAAGTGTGGCACGGCAATGCTCGCCACACTTCCGGCGGTTTAACCAAGAAGGATTTAATGAAGACAAAGAAAGGGCGTATTGTAAGCCGCAAGAAGCATGCCGCGGGCAAGAAGGCGCTGAAGAATTTAGTCAAGGCTGGCTACAAGGCGAAAAAGGGAACATTCAAGTTATTTAAGAAGTAAATAACGACTTGAGCAAAGCGAAACAAGTTATTTAAGAAGTAAATAACGACTTGAGCAAAGCGAAACAAGTTATTTAAGAAGTAAAAAGTTTTATGAATAATTTATATTTATAATATCATAATTAGATATTATGAATACAAAACCAAAAACATTTACTATGATAATAGTGTTAACTCTAGGAAAACTTGCTGCAATGATTGGAGTAGGAGTACTTACATATTATTTATTAAATAAATATTATTATGATATGTCAACGCCAATAACTAAAGGTTTCGCGTATAGTACTCCTATTATGAATGATGATTTTAGTTCAACAAAATTTTTGACAGTATATTTTTTGACAGGAATCATGCCTTTTATTGCTTTATTCATTATTGAATTAACTCTCTCTCGTTTCCAAAGCGTCCGCTAAGGTTCTTAAGTACTCCGAAGCCTGAGCATAATTAATATTCGGCTGAGAACTTTTAATACTATTAAAGTCGAACCAATATAACGACCCTCGTTTTTCTGATTCGCCCACTGAAGACCATGTAAGTGAAACATCCGACGCTTTCGTTTCATTCAATATTGTTTTGATATCAATATCTTTCATTTTAGAACTAAGGATTGATATAACTTCATCGTATGATGACTTAGTATTCCAGAAAATACTATTAAACTCGTTTTTAGGAAATGTCCCACCAGCAATTAATGTTATATCATCTTTACTTTGAAAAATAGCGGCTGGAATATCGTAACCATACCAAAGAACAATTAACGGTTTCGAGCAATTCTGAATATACGTGTAAGCAAGACGTAAATCTTGTGTTTCACGTATACGAAATATAGCATCAATATATGTATTTTTTAAATACTTCGGTTGATGTTTTAAAAAAGTGTCTGAAAAGATTACTACAATTTTATTTCTTCGTAAAACTTCTTCAGAGTATAAATGCAATAAAGAGTTATAAGATTTATCTAAATTATATAAATCTCCAACACAAAATATTTTCTGTTTCCGAATCGGGATGGAATATGCTTCTAGTGCGATAGTAGATTCACTCATTAATCTTTATTAATTTTCTTAGATTCTAAAAGAAACGCACACTATGAACAAGTATTTATATATTGCTTTACCATTTCTTATATTATTAGTTGATTTACCGTGGTTAATGCTGAATAGCAAAGGTTCAAGAGCCATGATTGAAAAGATTCAGGGTTCACCAATGGTTATACAAATACTACCTTCGCTCGTAGTATATATCGCTCTTGCGTATTTAATTACAATTCCTAAAAACGTATTATCTGCTTTCTTACTCGGTTTATGTACATACGCCGTATATGATTTTACAAATCTTGCTACACTAACAAATTATACTCTACAATTCGCAATAATGGATTCTATTTGGGGAGGAACCTTATTCGCAATTGTTTTTACAATATTACAAAAATTACAGTAATAAAATTGAATATTTTATTTTATAGTATAAGTTATACAAAATGGAGACTTATACACCACCTACAGTACATTCACTCAATGATGAAGAAAAAGCATATCTTAAATCATTGAGTCCCAGAGAACTAGCACTACATAATGCTGCTGTTGAAAAACTCGGCTCTTCTTATTTCGTTTGGAAAAGTCATGGGTTTCAAGAATATAAAGCAAAAAAGAAAGATACATAAAGTAAGTAATGGATAAGGCGAAAGCATATACTAATTCACAAAGTATAGGGACAAAAGAAATAGAATCTCAGAGAAATGGTAAATCATCCGGTCAGCAAGTATTGTTGCCGCAACAAATTATAAAACCGATTGTTACACCAAGAATAAGAAAAGAAAAGGCTATTACTGTTTTATGTAATAGTCGAGAACGTAATGTTGTAAGCTTTCCAAATCCTAATCAATTCCGTTGGAGATTGCGTAGAGATTTAAAAGATATAACAAGCATCCGTTTAATTGGAGGTAATGTTCCAGCAAATTTTTATAACATTAATACTGGTTGGAATAAATTTACATTTTTAGAGAATTATATTCCTTATACAATTACTCTAAATCTTGGTATTTATGATGGAACTACAATAGCCATTGAATTGGCTCGTGCACTAAATAATTCTGGATTAGCAAATGTATATGGAGTAACATATTCAGCAACAACTCTTAAACTAACAATTAAAAGAACTTCTGGAACATATAATTTTTCACTATTATTTCAAACTGGTGAGTACACTGACCAATTTGATGATTATGCCGGCGCACCCGATAATCTAAGTAATGACTATTTGAGTGAAATAAGAACACCGGCTCGTTTATTAGGATTTGTAACCAATGATTATCCATCTAGTGCTGGTATTATTGTTGCTCCAAGTCCTATTGATACTGCTTGGTTTTTAAACAAGATTTTTCTACACATTAATGTGGATACTGCGTTAGAATTAAATAGAGTTGAAGTTGCTCGTGGTACTCATGACCCTTATACAGTTATATATCTAGATGATACTAAAGATGGAAATAAATATTTAAACAAAGAAACTGATTATCCGGTATTGGAGTTTAGTCCAGCTCCATTGTCGAGATTAAGTCTTCTAGAAATTTCATTAAGAGATGAGTTTTATAGATTACTTGATACCCAAAATAAAGAGTTTACTTTGATGTTGGAAATAACTTTTTTGGAGTAAACTCCAAAAAAATTATTAAATCATAGATTTTACAAATATATGAAATAACTTTTTTAGAATAAATTCTAAAAAATTATTAATTTTTATAAATATATCTTAACTACGCGTATTAAGAATTGTTTCTATATATTTAATTCTTGGAGATTTTGTTACTATATAAGATGACATCTTTTTCATATTACATAGTATATTTGCTAAACTATTTATTTCAGATATTTTGATTTTTTTCTTTCGAATTACTCTTTTCATTTGTCTATAGTATTTTTAGGATACAATATTTTCAATTTTTTGAAAATAACCCCGGCCTAAAAATATTTTCTTTTATGGTATTATACAGTCACGTTGAAAGAACTACGCAATATACTCAACAAACATCAGTTTGTAAAACACTCGTTTTATGCCTTCTACCCTCATAAAGTATGGAATCAACATGCTTTATGGATGAAACATTTGCCTTTTATAACACCTCATTATGCAGTAAAATCAAATCCAGAATCCTTATTAATTCAAACATTATATTTACGTGGAATAAAATTTGACTGCGCTAGTTTACAAGAACTCAAACTAATCAAAGATATTTTACCACCAACTATAAATCTTCAGGATTCCATTATATATGCAAATCCCTGTAAATCACTCGTTGACTTAGAATATGCTAAGCTAGAAATTAACTCGCCAACTACTGTTGTAGATAGTAGAGAAGAGCTAAATAAGTTGGTCGAAATAGGGTATGAAGGAGGAGCGTATGTGCGTATTACTACAGAAGATAAAGATTCAAAGATTCCTTTTTCAGGTAAATTTGGTCTATCACCAGAAAAAGTAAAGGATTTAGGATATTATGCGAAAAAGAAAGGTATTCATTTAAAAGGAATTAGTTTTCATGTTGGCTCTGGAGGAAATGATGGGAAAGTATATTATAAATCGATTAGTGTTGCAAAAGCCTTAAATAATGTGCTACAAGCACAAGGGCATAGTGCTAATACAATTGATATTGGTGGTGGGTTTCTTTCAAATGCAGATGATTTCGTGAAAAAAGTAAAATATATTAAAGATGCGTATGATCCAAAATTTGAGTATATAGCTGAGCCTGGAAGATTCTTTTCATCTGTTTCTCAAGATTTCTTTGTAAAAGTCATTGGTAAAAAGCCTTGGTCAAATGGTTGGAGATATACTATCGATGACAGTCTTTATGGGCAGTTTTCTTGTATTCCGTTCGATCACGCAACACCTACATGGATGCGAATTCCGTTAGAAGATGACCCTCCAAGAGCAAAAACGCGAGGACTCTTAATGGGTCGCACATGTGACTCTGTAGATGTAATTGCGAAGTCGATATGTATGGAAGAGTTAGAAGTTGGTGACTGGTTATGGTTTCCAAAAATGGGTTCTTATACGAATGCGACGGCAAATGAATTTAATGGATTTCCTAAACCAACTGCTATAACAATGCATGTTGAAACACCAGATATAAATTTATATAAAGAAAGAATGCCAGAATATGTTGAAACTGTTGCTCCATTATCGAGTGCTAACCTTTTATATTAAAATAAAAAATTGATTTTTAAAACGTTATAATGTTAGTATCACAAAAATGGCTTCAGAAGATTGTTCCGTCTGTGCTGAGAAGTATACGAGTGTTGTCCGCACCAAGATTTGTTGCGGATATTGCTCTTACAATGCATGTAAAACTTGCGTAACTCGCTATTTGCTTTCTCAAGCAATAGATGCGCATTGTATGAATTGTCGCACTGGTTGGAATCGAGAGTTTCTTGATATCCACATGACAAAGGCATTTCGTACTGGAGCCTGGAAAGAGCATCGCAAGAAGATGATTGTAAATCGTGAGAAAGCAATTCTTCCAAATTTTCAGAGATATGCGGCAGCAAAGAAGAGTATGGCTGAAATCTCGCCAAATATGATAGAAGCACAGAAACTTCTTAATGAAATTGAAAACAAGAAGAATACTCTTAATAATAACATTTATGTGAGAGCTACAAGAATGATTAATGCGAATCCTGAAACTGAAGCTACTTTAATGGAAGAGCAAGAGCAAGATGCCGAGAATCTCTCAAAGATTATAATGGATCATACAAAAGCACGCCTACAATCAAATCGTATTACAAATGAATTCCAAAGACAAAATAATATCTACAATAATACTGAGTCAAAGAAAGATGTTGAAAAGAAAGAGTTTATTATGAAGTGTGTGAAAGACGGTTGTCGCGGATTTCTCTCACAGAGTTATAAATGCGAGCTTTGCTCTACTTATGTGTGTAAGGATTGTATGATTCCTAAGAAAGAAAAGAATGATGAGACGCACGTATGTAAGAAGGATGATGTAGATACTGTGTCTCTCATTCGTAAAGAAACTCGACCATGTCCTAAGTGCGGCATTCGTATTTCAAAGATTGATGGCTGCGATCAGATGTGGTGCACAGCAGCAGATTGCGGCACAGCGTTTAGTTGGATGAATGGCAAAGTTATCTCTGGTGTGATTCACAATCCTCATTATTATGAGTGGCTCCGCCGCAACAATAATGGAGAGGCTCCTCGCAATCCTGGAGAGATTCTTTGCGGCGGTCTTCCTCAGTATCATCATGCTTTCTTAATTCCATTTCGCACTCTTGGTCTAATAGCAACTGCCACAAACCCTAAACCTATATACACTCAGCATGTTGCTATGATTGCGCAGATTCACGCGTGTCTAACAGACTTAGAGTATGTTCGTATGCCTCATTATAACACGCCTCGACACGCTGATATGCTAAAAGAGCTACATGTAGATTTCTTACTAAACGAAATAGATGAAGATAAGTGGAGTCAGAGTATTTATCTCAAGGAGAATAACTTTGAGAAGAAACAAATGATTGGTCAAGTCATCCAGACATTCTATAATGCTGGCGCAGATATGATGCGAAATCTCGCAGTTCTTATTGCTGATATGCAGCGTAAGAAGGTTGTTGACCCAAAATATGTAGTGAACGATACAGAGATAATTGAGCCTACAAAGATTATTCTTCAGTTTAATGAACTAAAGAAATATATTAATGAGAGTTTTGAGAAACTTGGGGAGACGGCAAGTTGTGCTGTGCCTCAATTTGACTCTTCATGGCGTTGGCAGCCCCCTGCTTCTGTAGAGCGTATCAGAATCGAAAAAGAAATAGCATCTAAGGCAGAAGTAAAGAAGTAAATTATGGAGAATTGTACATCTATTTGGTTACCATCTCTTATTGAAAGATATGAAATTATAAAAACACTCGAAAAAAATATTCAACAACCTATATATATTTTTAATGCAATTGATGGAACAAAACATAAGGATAAATACATGGATTATAGTCATATTCTGAAGGGTCAAAGTATAAATGCTGGGATAATTGGATGTAGTCTTTCTCATTTAGAGATTCTAAAAAATATGAATACTGATGCTATTGTAATTTTTGAAGATGATTGTACATTTCATGGAGATTTAGTAGAGCTAAATAACTTTATTAAAAATGCTCCAGACTTTGATATATTATGTCTAGGAACAAGTGAAACAGTGGAGTCTAAACTAGTAGATAATAAATATGTACAAATATTCAGATTCTGGGGAACGCATGCTTTGCTTGTGAAAGCAAAAGCAGCTCACGCTATAATAAAAACATTTGAGAAATATGCTAAATCGAAAAAGTTTCTGCCAGCAGATTGGTTATATTCATATGCAATTAAAGATAATAATTTAATTGCTTATGCTCCTAAAAACAATATGGAATTTTTTAATTATAAAAGAGGCTTATATTCTGTTGTGGCGAATAGAATTCGTTACTAGGCTTACATATACTTTTTTTTAAAGCTTTCAAAATCTAATACTTCAACACCTAGTTCTTTTGCTGTTTTTACCTTGCCTGATTCATCACTAGGGTCTTTTGCAACAACTACTGTTGTTTTCTTAGATACACTCGAACCAATCTTTCCTTGTCTAGATTCGATCTCAGTCTCCAAATTTTTATCCCGCATTCCAGTAAATACTACAGTTAGATTACTTAATGAAGGTTTGTTGGGTGCGACTACTGTAGTTACTTTATTACATAGAATACCAATATCTTTCATAAACTCGAAGAACGCTGGGAGTCCATCTAAGAATTGTTTTGCAGTTAATGGGCCAATGCCATCAACACTTGACAACTCTGATTCTTTTGGGCTAATTCCTTCAAGAATCTTTGGAAACTTTGACACAATAAGTTTTAGTTTCTTTTCACCAATTGCCCGTCCAAATAAATTAGAAGCATCCATAAATGTTAAACAATCTGCTTTTCCAACTGCTTCTTTAATTTCATTTACAACTTTCTCAGCAGATTTCTTTTGGAATCCTTCCATTTTTAGAAGCTCTTCTGTGCTAACATTGAGTAATTTCTTAATAGAAGTTATACCATTTGTATATAGTCTCTGGACGATACCTTCTCCAACACCTTTCATATCAAGAGTTTTTGCAAAATATGTCATTCGTTTTACAATAACATCTTCTGTACTTGATGAATCTTCTAATACAATATCTACATGAGTATCATTCCATTTAAATTTACAGTTCTCGGGAAAACTTGGTTTTCCTGTAGCAGATTTTGAAAGAATTCTTACTACATGTGGAATTACATCACCAGAACGAATAATAACAATACGTGACCCTGGTCCAATTGTATTCGTTTCTATATACTGCGCATTAAAACCTGTCGCTTTTTGAATAGAAGCACCCGCTAATACTACTGGGTCGAAATGAATCAGTGGTTTCAAATACCCATCTTTTGATGCCGCCCAAGTAACTTCTTTTACAATCACTTCTGCTTCTTCATGTGTCAATATAGATTTGAAAGCAAACGCATAAGATGGATTTTTACCAGATACTTGATTATGGTCATCATCATGAAATATAACAATTCCATCGACTTCATATGGAGAATCTTTACGGCGCTGTATCAATATTTTAGAAAGATTTTCAACTGTTAAACTTTTTGTTGTCGCTTTTATATTATATACTATTTTGAAACCAAATTCTTCCATTACTTCAAGCCCATCGGAAGCAGAAGCACGAGGTTGTAATTGTTCATACGCAACAAACTCAACAATTGAAGCAAGTTCTTTATCGGGATGTTTGGAATGCATTACACCAGCAACCGCATTACGAGCATTTGCTCCTTTCCCTTTCGTTTTCCAGTTATCTTTTGACATAATCAGCTCGCCACGCAGTGCATAATTCGGGAATGATACTTTTTTAGGAATTCCTTGTATTAACGGAATTAAGTGTGAAATATCTTGGCCTTGATAACCATCTCCACGGGAATACATTTTGATTCCTTTTGGTGTATAAACAAGTAAAGCGGAGTTACCGTCTAGTTTATCTGATATTACTACATTGCCAATATGCTTTGCTTTCCATGATTCAATTGCTTTTTCAAACCCAGCTTTCTCATCAGCTTCTTCACGAATCTTGTCTAATGAACCCATCCAAAATGGTAACTTCACTTTTTCACCCGGTGCTTCCGCTCCAATTTCATTTAATACAGGATTTTTAGGGTCTTTATTCTGAATATAGTTTTTTACAATATCAAATATATCATCTGTAATAACCGGAGAGCCTTTGTAGTATTCAAAGGATGCTTGTTTTAAAAGTTTTACAGCCTTTTCTATATCATGGGATTCAAGATATGGAATAGGGTCTTTGGAAAGTTTTTCAAAGGATTTCATTCGTTTTCTAGTTACATTCTTTGAGTTATTTTTTCCAATTTTTTTTGAATCCATCTATTATGAATAAGATAGAATATCTAAGTGATATTTACTTATGCTATCTATGTAATAATCGTATGGATAAAAATGGATATGTATCTTTAAATTTAAAAGGACTTGTCAATTGTAACAGTTGTAAATCAGAATATCCTGTATATAAACTTATAGTGAAAAAAGACGAAACTATATTCCTAACATATTCTGGGCCCAGACGATTGACTTCTTAATCTTTTCTTCAGACATTACTGAATTATACATTCTAAAATCAAATATTTTACCACTAAATAATTCATCTTTCATTTCATACTGACTTGTCGCATTGGCCCAATTTGATTTCCCAATATAATTATTTGTTGTGCTCTGTGCTTGCGGCAAATGCCCTGATGGCTGTACAAATACTTGTGTTCCGTTGATATAGACAGCAACATCTGGTCTGAAAGAATCATTTGTTTTAGCGGTTATAACAATATTACACCACTTCTTTAATGGTATTACACCATTTACAAGAATACGCTGCTTTCGCTGCTTTGAATCCCAGACTTCATAAAGAAGTGAAGCACGAGTAGCTATTTGTTGAATAGTATTTGTAGATTCTTGCATTTTATTTGGTAGCACATCAAACAATTTACATTCATATTCATTTACATTTGCTTTTAGTAACATAAGATTTTGAGGAGTTGTTTCTGCACATGGATGAGGGCCGGATGGATATTCTGGTAATGTATTTTGCTGATTGCCACATAGTATTGGTCTTAACTCATTTGTATCGCTTGTAGCATCACCTTTACCAACAATACTTAATACTGTATTATTATTACCCGGACCATCACCGAAATCAAATATATGAGCGTTATTGGTGAACGCGTCGAAATAGACCCATACACTGAAAGCACGAACACTTCTCATATTGATTTTACGACCAAGTGTTAAATCGGGAGCGTCACTTAATCTTAAATATTGATCTACACCGTTAAAGCTTACACCTTGTGTTACGGAAGGATTTGGGTCTTCGGGAATACTTATACCACCCGCTTTTTGAATTGTAAGATTATTTACATAATCCGACATATCATCTCTAAATCGTAACCAACCGACACAACCATCATAGAATTGTAAAAGCGCTTTAATATTTTCTGGAGGGTCAGAATCCACTTCGTCGTAATTATTGAATCCAATATCTTTTGCTCGTAAACACAATGGTTGAAATGTGCCATCGTCCGCTTTTAGAATACGGCAATAAGCATATTTATTTTCATTATAAATATCTCTCATATAATCGTCACGCGATAGTCTAAGTCCGTCTTTTACAGACTTTGACTTATAAGATACGGATGATAACCCATTTGTTCCAGCGAGAGCGCATGCGAAAAACGCATTCATTAAATTGCCAAATTTCTTTTTATCGGAATCAAGTTTCTTCAAAGAATTCTTTTCTAAACTACTTGATACCTCTTCTGGCACAACCAATCTACAGAAATCATGTTTGAATCCAAAGTTTTGTACATCAACATATCCACGATAATATCTTGGGTCTTGAATATAACCTTTTTCCTCTTCGTTTACACCAATATCTCCACGTCTCATAGCAAATGGCGCAAAAAAGTTATTCTTATCTCCAGATGCATCAAATGCTGAAACTAAAGCAAAACCTTCATTGATAAATGTAGGATGTAAAACTTCAATCGTTATAAATGTTATTAATAAAAATAACGCTATCCAGATTGCCCCGGGTAGTTCCATCTAATGATTTTGTATGCTTTTCTTATAAGAATTTGCTTCGCAGATGTAGTAGAATGGAAGGTGGAAAACTTATTGGACAAGGTTCCTATGGGTGTGTATTTAATCCACCGTTACTATGTAAAAAAAAACAACTAGAAGAAACCCATGTTGGAAAATTAACAACAAAGAATGATGTTATAAGAGAAGAAGCCGCATATAAGACTCTTAGTTCTATCAAAAACTATGAATACTATTTTTTACTTCCAGATGCTTCATGTAGTCCAAAAATAATTGACAATCAAGAAGAAAAAGACCTTGACAAATGTAAATTTATACAACGTGTAGAGCCGGATACATTAAAACAAATGTCAATGCCATTTGGAGGAAATGATTTATATAAATATAATCTAAAATCAAAAGATAGTATTTCTTTTTTTACACTTATGAGACATCTTCTTGAAGCCGGCTCATTAATGGTGTTACATGGGTTTATTCATTATGATATTCATGGTGGAAATATTTTGATTGATAAGAAAAATATTGCTCGTATTATTGATTTTGGTCAAGCATTTAATAAAAACGATATATCGTTAGAAAGTATTAGCGAACGCTGGAAAGTTTTAACACCAGAGTATTCGGCAGAGCCACCAGAAGTTACATTTTTAACAGCAATTGATGACAATAATAATTATAGTTTTGAAGAAGCACTACTCGAATTAATGCCACAAAAGAAAGTGTTACATAAGATTGAAAAATTACTAGGTGTTTCTTTAAGAACACAATTAAAAGACCTTGCAACATTCTTTAGAACTTCACAAGCGTACAGAGATAGAGATATTGTCAAAATTTGGAAACTCTATTATCCTGGCTTTGATAGTTGGGCGATTGGTGTTTTGTTACTTGATACATTAAACACTTTAATATTTTCCTATGAATTTATTGAAAGTTCTGAATGGAAACTTAAAAAAAGTATTGTAACTGATATATTGAAAAAAATGTTAAGTACAAATCCTAAAGAACGAATTGATTGCGTCGAAGCATTAAGCATGCTTGACCCAGTCAATGAAATATATATGGAATACGGTGTTGATTGGGTAGAAGCTCGTCAACGACAACGCAGAGTTAAACGTTCTTCCTAGTTCCCCCAACCTTTGCTCGCACTGGTGTTATTCTTGGAACACACATGTAAGAGCAGAATAAATCATAATTCAAATATCCATCGGCATTTTTCTTATAGTTATAGTCAGCAAGTGCCGGGTCATATATACGTTTACCAGAAGCATCACGATTTGTTACATTTCTTGCTCCAGGCTTGTGACTCCACAGTCCATTTGAATCCTGGCGCAAATAATGATAGTCTTCATCTTCATCAATTATAAGTGCTATCTTTGAAGTACCTGCTGGGCATTTATCTGTAAAGTGCGCCATTGTAATATTTGGGTTATCTCCAAAATTACGCATCATTAAATTTGGACATGTTTTTGGGTTTGAAGATTTAAATTTCTCATGGCCTGATGCGCTTCCGGGTTGATGAAAAGGAATATCACAATTTTTATTTTTACATTTTGCAATTTGCTTTGGATCATTAATATTAAATGAATATGCAAAACAATTATGGGTTTCTTTTATCTTAAAATTGTTATTCCAAAATGCTGGGTCATAATCTGGTTCGTAACCACTCAATGGACTAACTCTAGGACAAGTATTTTTATGCTCTTGACAAAAATACGCATTATTTACAACTTTATTCTTACAAGAAGATGTACATTGGCATTGATATTTGTTTCCTGTCTTTTGAACTTGAAAGGAATTTTTATCTATAGTCTTTCTTGTTTCTTTCAGATTTTTAGAGTTTTTTATTTTTCGAGTATGGCGAACCATAGTACCTACTATATAATATTAAAAATTGAAAAGTTTATTATACTATAATTTGTATCAAAAATGTATTCTGTGTGGTCTACAGTATATCTTGGACAAGATGTTGAAGATTATAATTGTTATCTAAATGAAAACGCATGGAAGAGAATTACAAATGAGATTCCAACAAACCGTATGTTTGCTCGTGTGATAAAAGGTGATAAATTTTGGGTGTGTGCTCTCGGGTCACCTGTACGTACAGAGATTGATTCAGTCAATTCTATATTTATCCCTCAGTGGATGCTAGGCCAGATTGATTGTAATGGAGAAGGAGAAGAGTTAGAAGTTGAGTGGCTTCCATCAGAAGTCTTTGACGAATCTACTAAAATTGTTCTTCAGCCACACGATACTACATTCCATTGTGCAGAAATTCAAGATATTCTTTCGTATGAATTGACAAAGTTAGCAGTTCTTCAGAAAGATACAACTATCAAAGTGAAAATTCAAGAACTTGATGTACAGTTTATTGTAAAAAGTATTGAACCTGCTAGCGTAGTTATGTGCCAAGGCGATGAAGTTACGCTTGAATTTGAAGAATCTATTGATGAAATAACTAGAGCACCAACTCCGTATCCATTTGATGAAATGCCGGCGCTTTTAGAACCATCTGCTCCTCTTGCAGAGCCAGAGATACAGCCACAGAATCCAATCGTGCGTTTCAATCCTTGGCGGAATAAAGATTTTAAACCTAATGTATCTTAGATGGAAGAAAATGCTAAAATATTATGTGATTTATTCAAATCTAACAAACCATTTTTAATTGGAAGAAATGGAACAATTGAACTTGAAGTTATAATTCGTTACTATTTTCAAAAAGAAATATACGATAACTATAAACAAAAGTTAGAATTACATGCTGGCATATTTCCTCAAAGTGAAGTCCATAGTTTTTGTTCTGAATATTTAAGTGCATTAACAAATACTGATGTAATGGCAGAAGGATGGTATGAACCTTTAAAAATGACCGAACAAACTATTCTTGATAGTATAAATAAAAATAGAAAGAAGATATTATTGCGTAATTTAGAACCATATTATGTAAAGCCTAGTTTACGATGGACTCAATACTTGAAAGATAAAAATGTAGCAATCATAAATTCATTTGCGAAAACATGTGAAGAACAAACATATATGCCAAACGCAATATGGGGCGATCATTCTGAATCATTACTTCCTAAATCAACAACATGGATTCCTATTCAAACATATTATTCTCCAGCTCTTGCATCCAGTAATATAGAATCACAATGGCCCCAAGATATAAATAGTTGGAAAGATGCAGTGGATGATGTTGTAGCTAGAGTGTTGAATGAAGATGTAGAAGTAGCAATTATTGGATGTGGAGGAATGGGTATGATTATTGGCTCTAGATTGAAAAATTGTGGAATACAATGTATTGTTATGGGGGGTGCTACACAATTGTTATTTGGTATTCGAGGAAAGCGTTGGGAGAATCATGAAGTAATTAGTAAGTTTTTTAATGATGCGTGGGTTTTACCGCCAGATAGTTGTAAACCTGGTGGTTATAAAAATATAGAAGGCGGTTGTTATTGGTAGTGTAACCTTTAAGGTAGCGTAGCGTAACCTTTAAGGTAGCGAAGCGGAACCTTTATGGTAGTAAAGTGTAACCTTTAAGGTAGCAGAGCAAACAATATAAAGATTCAATACTTAATAATAATAAATGGCTGGAGCATTTAAACTCCAATATGCAAGTAATTTCTTTCTAAATCTACAAAAAACAAAGCAATTTGACAGCATGCTAAAACCCAAGTGTAATAATCTTGCGCTCCTTGGAAATATTTGCTCTCTTGATACTGAAAAGTCTATTAATATTTATAAAGATTTTTTAACATATACTTCTTACAATTGGGATAAAGTATATATAGTTCCTGGCCCTTATGAATTTTGCTCAGTAAAACCGAAGAATTCTACTGACTGTTTAGAAAAATTATATGAATTAAAAGAATCTTATGATAATATTACAATTCTAAATAATTCTCACGCAGTCATACCAAATACTGATATACAGCTTATTGGAGCAACTTTATGGTCAAGGAAACCATATTTAAAACACCAATCTATGTTTGAGTATAATTATATATGGCTTCAAAGACATATTGGACTAGGTCAAATAATGGGTGAAGATATTGTTAACTGGCATTTAGATGATCTTGATTATATTCATCATACGTTAAAAGCTGGATACCGTTCTATTGTGTTAACCCACCATTTACCTCATACTATTTTAAACAAAGATATTCTGCGAATGCGTATGGATTCTTCCAATTTAGAAAAAATGCTTCATAAGCCTATTGAAATATGGCTTGGAGGAGCGGGTGATATATCAGTTACAGGTGTTCTAGGATACTCAACTGATGTATTTTGTGGGACAAATCCTTATACGAGTTTTAGTTCTGCTAAAAATGCTTACAGTGCTTCCTATAATCCGAAAGCATATGTGAGTTTGAGAACAAATTTTGTAGAATTGGTATAATGCGTAAATTAATTATATTGTATTAATAGTATGGATAATGATATATTTACATATCGAGATAAAACAGAGGGAAAAGTTGGAATTGGTAGATTGCCTCCCGATTTAATTCATACTATAAAAGAAATCTCAGATGAATATTATAAATCAATCCCCGATAAGAATGTTTCAACATATCATACATGGTATGCTAATATGGAACCATTCATAAAAGAAAAGGTTGAAAAAGTTCAACAAAACAAATTTTGGTATAATTTGTGTGATAAAACAAATAAATGTATAACAATTAATGCCAAAGAAATGGACGAATTATATTATTCAAATCCACAAAACAATTTAAAAACTATAAATTTATATGGAGCAAATGGAAATTATGATATCCATAGAGATTGTATTTTTAATTTTAATGGTATTAAATTTTATAGAGTATTAATTGGTTTAACCGACGGAAATAATAATATAATAACCCACTTTACAAACTTAAATAAAGGTCATAAAATAAATAGTGGAGATTATATTGTTTTTGATTTTGATAATACAACTCATCAAGTTATAAAAGAAAAAGAGGAATTAACTCCTAGAATATTATTAAAACTTCATTATATTGTATGTGAAAATTGCCAATACTCTAAAGAATATGTTGAGCGTGTTAAAAATATGTATTTATATTATGAATTTATAACGCGCTATATTATGCAAACGGGGACCGATCCAAAAACATATTACCAATTTTTTTGGGGTGTAGTTTGTCAATTATACATGTATACATATACAAAATATGTAATATTATTATTGACGGGTTTAATTGTATATATTTTAAGATATAGATATAAAATAAAACTACTATATAAAAATACTGGTAAATTATTAAAATATATTTCATTATCTTTATTTAGTATATATCTATTTATTGTCTTTTTATACTGGGGGAGATATAAATTAACTGGAATTAAATAAACACATTATACTAAATGGTAAAAGGTAAAATATATTAACAAACGCATTAAATGGTGTAATATTTTCTATTGTTAAAACTGTTTTTTCATTTGTTAAATAATGTGATAAATCTGGTAATAAATAAAATACTAAAAATAAACCGAATAATGTTAATTGCGAATAATTATTTTTTGTAAATATTATATTACTAAGACTAAATAATAATACAAGCACAATTCCAGTTACAATAATATTATTAATTGTGAATAATAATAATAAAGAATATAATGCCAAAGCTACATTATTATATTTTTTGAAAGATAAAAGAAAAAATGTCATAAATAAAATTCCACAAAATATGTGAAATCCTATATTATAGATATTTTTATGATATAACTCAAAATCCTCATATTCTGAATTTATATGTGTCTCCATTTATTTATAGAAAATATTTTTATATTATGCCGTTGTGGTAGATGCGCATCCAGTATGCGAGTGATTTACATTTAGAATTATGGTCAAAGGTTACATTTGATGAAACATTAGAGCCTGTAGCACCTTATCTAGTGCTTTGTGGTGATGTAGCAAAATTAAATGCACCAAATCTACGACAATTTCTTGAATACTGCTCCGAGCGATGGAAACGAATCTTTTGGATTCCTGGCAATGAAGAGATTTGGTCCTACAGTAATTTAGAGGATTATGGTATTCAAAAAATGAGAGAAATTAGTAGTCCTTATAGAAATATTATAATACTTTATAAAGATACTTTTTTGTTAGAAGAAGAAGACGAAAAACTTCTATTAGTTGGATTATCCTTATGGCATAAACCAAGAAATGACGTTATGCTTCATTATCACAATAATATTTTTATAAAACCTATTCCTACAATATGTACGCCGCAAATATTTAGAAAAGCGCATGAAGAAAATGTAAGATTTTTAGAGTATGTAGTGACAAATGCTAAATTACCATTACTAATATGCTCGTATTATCCACCTTTCACATGGTTATATGAAGAGGATTGGATACAAGAGCCAAAATCGGCATTAATTGATAGGGAATTAGAAAAACTTATTACATATCCTATTATTACATGGATTGTAGGTCATAATCATCTTCCTATAGAATATAATAGACGTTATTATACACCAATCGGCTATCAAGGCTCCGTATTATTCGTAAGTAACCCACGAGGAAAACCAAAAGAAGAAAAATATTATAGACGTGAAGCAGTTGTTCGCTTGGCACCAAATATGCTAGAAGGATTTGAGCAACAAGAAAAAGAAGAAGTTCCTATCTGGGTGACGAAAAATCATTTAACAACTTAGGGATAATATCTCGTTCATAACTATCTTGAAATCCTTGAATCGCGTTTTCAAAGTTCGCATAAGGGCGAAAAGCGATTGGACGTTTTCGTTTGATAAAAGATATGGCATTCTCTTTTTTCATATTATGGTTCGCAATAATATACATAGCAACAACTGCAGCAGAGCGCTGCATGCCAGCATAGCAATGAACTAGAACATTTCCTTGTTTTAGTTCTCGTGTTAATTTATATACGATTTCATAAGACCATAATTCCATATTACGAATCTCTTCACGTTCTAAATTATCATCCACTGGAACTCTATATTTTCTTTTCACAATAGAACTAAAAGGTAAATCTTTCGTACAGTTAAATACACATTGTATATTATTATCTTTTAAAAATTTATCATTTGTTGATGCTACTTTATTCCCTAACCAAAGTCCGGGTAGAATTAAATCAGCATCATTCTTTGAATCCATTTAACTATAATAGTATAAAAAAATTGATTATAAATATTCACAAAAAATAATTAGCAAAATGCTTTTCACAAGGCACTTCTATAGAACGGATGAAGTAAAAGCCGCTCTTCAAATGTGTATATCGAAAAGACGAAGTGAAGAAGCACTCTTTTGGGCTCTTGAGTTACTTGAAAGTGAAGAGTTTAAAACTCTCAAAGATGCGTTATTCAATACATGGTTCCATTGTATTGGTCTAGCAAATATTCATATTCTTATAAATATTTTAGAACTAATTGAAGATGATGATACAGTATTTACATTAGTCTATTCTCTTTGTTATACAAAGCGTGACTGTACTTTACCTATCATGTTTCTCTATGGTCTTACAAACAATACATATAAAAATAGAAATATTGTATTTAATCTTCCAGAAAATCTTCAACAAAATGATTCTTATATTGATGCTTTTATTCGAGCATGCGCCCTTGGTAAATATCTTGATGCGTGGATTCTAAGTATTGTATTATGGAAAAAGAATATTCATGAAATTAATAAAAAACTATTACATCATAAATATAAAAATCATATAATTTACACAGCATACAGTCACTTAGAAGAAACAAATTTCGTTAACAAATGGTACATCCGTTGTAGCATCATTGGAATCCTATGCTTTGCCGAAAAACACTATACTGAGCCTACTAATTATTTAAAGTCTTATAAATCTTGTCTTAAAGAAATTCAAGCATGGAAAAGTCTTATTACAAAGCGTAAACGACGTATTTATGCTATTCCAAAGGATTGTTTGTATGGAAGAACATATCGCGGAACAATGACGTATTGTGAGAGCAATGATGAAGAACTACATGAGCCTCCATATATACTACAAAATCAATCAATATATCATTCTATAATTGAAAAATACGGCTCGTATGAAGAATTCCACAATGAAGAGGAATATGATATGTTTATGGATTGGTATTTCCCAGATGATATCCCGGATGAATGGTCTCTTGAAGATAGAAAGAAAAGTCATGGAATTGGTGTAAATCAAAAAAGTGATACTCCCAATCTACTTCGATATTTTAATCGCTGGGTTGATTTGAAAACAGATTGTAAGATTTGGAATAAAGAACTTATTGTGAATAAATGTTTGCAAAATGTAAATGGCTACTTCAATACATATTATATTGAAGATGAACTATTTGAAAAATATGATACTAAAACGGATGAAATAAAAATTGTAAAAAACACTTGGAATTTAAATAGTTTGAAATTAGTTTTATCTGCATTAGAGTAGATGAGTATACTTGACAAACCTCTTAACATTATTGTTCCTATCATTCTTTTTGTACTTTTAACGCCAGGGCTTTTATTTACACTCCCCGATAAGGGCGATAAAATTACTGTAACTATTGTACATGCTCTTATTTTTGGAGCAATATATATTGCTCTAAGAACAATATTTGCTAGCTACTACTAGTTTCTTCAAGAAACACAACAATAGTATGTGTTGAAGGATTGTAAAATCCAATCTTATTGAAATCACTATTATATACTTTATTATTCTTATCCCTATAATATTTAATATTATCAAGGCAAAGAATATACAATACTTCATACATTTGAATCTGCTCTTTCAAAATATGATTTGTTAAATGTTTTACACAGAAATGTTTCTTATACATATTTGGCTCTTCGCAAGGAATATATATTGTATTGTGTTTTTCATATGCTTTACATCTATAATCGTGTATATCATCGGCATCTGCTTCATCAAGAATAAATACAGATACTTTATCTTTCTTTAGTTCTTGTAAAAGAATTTTTTCATTTACATCTAAGGTTTTAGCAATATCAAGTGCAAGCTTACGAATCTGGGCTTCCAATACATCTTCAATTGCTTCATAAATCAATCTTGGAAGCGCAATTGTTTGTTTATCCATTTGTAGTAAATTTTACAGTGTGTATATAAAATCAATTTTTTATAAAATAAAAAATAAGTAATGGCAGACCCAAAAGAATGGGGTCCAACACTTTGGAAAATACTACACACAGTATCTGAGAATTTAGGTAAAAATACAAACCTACATATGCAAAAAGATGAGATGACATATTTTAAAGCATTACAGAGAAAACTATATTATATATTACCATGTAAAATATGTAGAATACATTATAAAGAATATATGAAAAATATAAAAGATTTTGAATATACTAAGTTTAAAGAAAATAGTAAAACCTTTTATTTAAATTTACACAATCAAGTAAATCTAAGAAATTCTACCAAACTTTATAGCTTTGAAGATTTAGATATATATAAGCAATATACAAAAAATGATTTAGATAAAATTTTTACAGAATTTGTCACATTATATCGTAAATATACAAATTTAAAATATATTGCGTTTGATGAATTAAAAGATTTTAATAGAATATTAATTCTTTTAAGAAGAATTATTAATTTTTAGTACCACACGCCAGTGGTGCTGTATTTTGCGCTGAATCGGGTACAAAAGAGGATGATATGCCAAGAATATCAGCACTTCTAGCACCACATATTTCTGCTAATTTATATGTGCCAAACCCTAAAGCGCCAAAAGCAAGTGTTGTAAATACTATTCCTAACGAAGAATCACATCCTGTTATATTATATCTCGCAAATACTATAATTATATACAATGTAATAATTGTTGCCATAATCATTGCGCTGCGATATCTACGATTTTCATATTGTGTAGAAGAAGTATCCGTCGCTTCACTCTTTATATATACATAATACGCATTTGTAAATAAGAAAGCAAAAAAGAAAGCAACATGGGCAAGATACGCACTTGGAACTCTTGATATTGCTTCTCCACTTCCAGGGAGTATAGCACAATTATCTTTTCCAATAAGTCTATCATTATTTATAAAAAGACTTTTTAAAAAATTAATTGTGAGAATACCTAAATTCCATAAAAATTTTAACGGCATTATCAATGCTTGACCCATACTGCCAAACACTTCTGGATATTTATAAATTAAAAAATATAGTAAAAAGTATAGTATTAACACTACGCTTAATACAAGGCCTGTTATACCAAAACTTGCAAACCCATATAATGTACCAGTATCCATTTTTCCTTAATAAGCCGGTAGATTATAAATTAGGCTTTTTTTATTCCTTTTTGTACAGCACTATCAATTCCGTAATACATTCCATAGCCAATTCCTCCAAGTAAAGCAAGAGCAGCTAGAATCGCAATAATACGAATTGTATATTCACTCATAAAAATAATGTTAGTTACTACGATTGCAATAGGAACAAACCCTAATTGACCTAATAATAAAACCATATAACCATTATTTCCTAAAGTTAATGTCATCATAATTTCATATAATACTATTACAAATGGAAGACTTGTAAAAAAATACAATATATTTTTTCTTAAATTATCTATAATATTCATCTATTTAGAACATATATAAATTGGTTTTCCATCAACTGTTTTATTTCTTAGTAAAGGAACTCCAAGAAAGTTGACAATATTTTTACCAAATAGTTGTACATTGATATTTACAATAATCATTGCTGTTATACTACCAAATAGAAGAGCAGAAGTAGCAGAGCCCATTGATTCACACCCATACAATAGTACATACATCAAATAAATAATTGCTATTACTATTAAAGATGTTATTGAAATATAATATTGTTTCATAACCGATGTATCTAGAACCTCAAGTTCATCTTTAAGATTATATAATGAACCAGCTAAATATGAGCAAGCGAAACTTACAATAAACATAGCATAAGATGGTGAATTTGCCGAAGGACTTATGAATAGTTGTTCAAATGTATGTTTAAATAATTTAGGTTTACATACTTCTTTTGCAAGAGAACCTCCAAATATAAACCTATTTGCTGTTTGAAGTCCATATAACACAAATAAACTAAGAATCATTGATAGAAAAAAAACACTATGAGGTGCCGATACAGTTACTAATCCCATTAAAAAAGAACCAAATAATATGCTATCTGGAAATAAATTTAAAGCTTCATTTACTAAGTCAGCCATCTTCCTATAATGCTTTAAGGAATGGTTTTATAGTAAATTAGGAAGTATGGGTATCCCATCGTATTATAGATTTCTTTATCAAAGAAATAAAAAGATTATTAAAAGTGAGTATGACAAAAAGAATTCTACACTGTTATGTTTAGATTTCAATTGTATTGTTTATTATTGTCTCAGTAAAATGGCTCCATATGTTGACGACATATCGTATGAATCAGAACTTATTAAAGAAGTCTGTAAATATGTTGAGCATATTTGGAGAGCAGCAGAAAAACCTGATGAAGTATTTATTGCCGTAGATGGAGTTGTTCCTATGGCAAAAATGAAACAACAACGTCTGCGCCGTTTTAAAAGTATATTTATGGAGCCTTATGAATTAGAATGTGGCGCGAAGGTTCCAGGGCAACAGTCTTGGGATAAAAATTCTATTACACCAGGAACATTCTTTATGAAGAAGTTAGATAACGCATTGAACAACTTATGTAAATCTCATAATGGCTGGACTTGTAGTGGTTATACAAATCCTGGTGAAGGAGAGCATAAAGTTATGAAATTTATTCGTGAGTATAAAACAACAGACAACACCGTACTTGTATATGGACTTGATGCTGATTTAATTCTTCTAAGTATGAAAAACTCGTTCAACCAAAATGTATTTTTAATGCGAGAGGAAATGGAATTTAATTCTGTAGTAAAAGATATTTATGAAAAAGAACAATTTTTATATTTATGTATTGATAGTTTGAAAAAAGAATTATTTATGAAACCTGAAGAAAAATATGTTGAAGATTATATTATGATGATGAGTTTATTAGGAAATGATTTTGTTCCACATTCTATATCACTAACAATTAAGGATGGTGGGTACGTGGTTTTATTTAACTTATTAAAAGAATTTCATAAGAAAAATAAATTTTTAGTAGATTCTAAAAAAATTCAGTGGTCAATTCTAAAAGAATTCATTGGAACTTTCATGCAAAATGAAAAATCAATGATTGAACACATGTGTAAAAAGAAAAAACATTTCCACAGTTTTAATGGGAAATCTGACTATGAACTAAAAATGGCACCAGTATACGCACTACCCGCGAAGTGGAATGTAGAATCTAGCATCTATAATGGTGCCATGATACAAGGCTGGGAAGAAATATATTACAGTAAATTTCTACACAATGATAAAGATAGAATTATTAAAGAATATTTAAAAGGGCTACAATGGATTCTTGATTATTATAATGGAAGACCTATTGAATTTGATTGGTATTACCCATTTATGTATGTGCCTTTATGGAAAGATATTTATAATTATATGAATACGAATGTTATAAATACATTTTTATATACATTTACTGAGCCGATTGAGCCAGAGCAACAGTTAGCGATTGTATTGCCACCACATAGTTATAATTTAATTCAAAATCCTAGATACAGAAAGTTTCTTGAAAGATTTCCTCAATATTATCCAACAAAATTCAAAGTCCATAGTCTAGGAAAGAAATGGATATATGAATGCGAATCAGATATCCCTATTTTTTCATCACGGTTTTTACGAAAGAATCTTTGATTCTACAGTAATAGATGGGAAATAATCAATCAGCCCAAATAGATCCTTCACATATAAAAATTTTTAATCATCTGCGAACAATTCAAAACCCTACGACAAAAGTTCAAATGATTCAAACAATTCTAGCGGGACAAGAATATGTAGTCTCAGCAAAAAGAGCTGGTATATATGCTGATTTACTTGCTTATGTAGCACAGCAGAATAATTTACCACCAGTTATCCAACCGCCGATACAAATGCAAAAGAATATAGTACAACATACAAAGCCAAAGAATCATATTGAACGTATGGCAAAAGCAAACTCCGAAGAAAAAGCAATCGGCTACTTCCAAGCATGCTTAGAAGTATTAGGTTTAGAAGAAGAAGTTGCTCTTACAGAAGAAATTCTTAAGAAAACTTATAAAAGAGCAATTCTAAAGCACCATCCTGATAAAGGTGGTAGTGAGAAAGAGTTTGAAAAGATTACTCGTGCTTATGCTTATTTAGGAGAGATTCTACGAAGAATTCATGGAGGCAGAAATACGACAGCCAATGTGGATGCTCCCAATGTGTTAAGAGATTCACGAGCAAAAGAATATGAACAAGTGAAACAAGTGGAGCCTGTCAAATTAAATCCAAAGAAACTGGATGTAAATGCTTTTAACAAAATGTTTGAACAAACCCGCATACCAGACCCCGAAGAAGATGGTTATGGTGACTGGCTGAAGTCTCCAGAAGATACATCTACTTCTACTTCCAAGTTTAGTGGCAAATTCAATCGTGACGTTTTCAATAAGGCATTTGAAGATGATGCGAAAGGTCTAGCAAAGGAACAAAACTATCTCATTAAAGAGCCTCAATCCATGCTTATGGCACCAACACTTGGTGTTGAACTAGGTCGTGATAAGCCTGATAGTTTCACTGCCGCATATAATTCTGAGTTAAACTTTACTGATTTGAAACAAGCATATACGACAGAAGCCAATTTTTCAAAACAAGTCGCAAATGTGAGAGTTGATTCTCGTAACTACGAGCAATATAAGAATGACTATGGTAATAAACCAAGACCAATGACAAATGCTGAAATGGAAGAGCTGCAACATGGTGAAGCGATTATGCAAGAGCGAGAAAAGCAAAGACAGATTCGTGCTGCTCAAGAAGATATTGGTGCTTCTCGTTATTTTGAACGTATGAAGCAATTGGTGATTACTGATAGATCTAAAAACTAATCTAAACGATAATAACTATAAAAAATAAGAATGGTTCTTTTTATTGATTCATTTTTATTTAATGGAGAAGATATTGTTAAACTCCGTCTAGAATTTTTATACAACTATGTAGACTATTTTTATATTGTAGAAAGTAACTATACATTTTCTGGGAATAAGAAAGAATTTTATTATATCGATAAGTTTAGCGATTGGTTTACACCTTATTTAGATAAAATAAGATTCATTAAGATTGATAAAAAACTAAATACTTATCCAGATTATATTTTTATTGATAATGTGAAAAAGTGTTTTGCTGAAGAGAAATTACAAAGAAATTATATTCGAGAGATTCTATTAAAAGATTTTGAATCGCAAGATTTTATTCTCGCATTATGCGATGTCGATGAAATATTTGATTATAGGTCACTAGATTCAAAAGATGAACTGTTTAATATTCTTCAAACAAAGTATATTCTTTTAAAGATGAAAATGTATTATTATAAATTAAATTATTTTATACATGATAACTGGGAAATGGCATTTTTAATGAGTTCAACAATGCTAAAGCAGAATGAATACAAAGATTTAGATTACATTCGTGTTTATAAATTAGGCTCTACTACGTTACGGCGAGTTTCTGGCTGGCATTTTACATATTTTATGAGTCCTGAAGATATTCAAAGAAAATTACAGAGTTTCTCTCACTCAGATGTAAATAGATACCCCTTTTCCGATGTTGATTATCTTAGACATGTAGTATCAAATGGAATAGATTATCAGCAACGAGATGAATTTAAATTCCAGAATCTAGACTTTGATAATCCCATTCATGGATATCCAGAATTATTTCGTAAATACTATCAGTAGATGGCAAGTCCAGCTTTAATAGTTGTAGCAGCTCTAGGATTAACTGCTGTCGGTGCAGGTATATATTATTCAGCAAATCGTATTGAAGAAAATACTTTCAATAAATGTAATTTAGTAAATAAAGGGACAGATAATAAAACATTATGGTTATATTACGATCAAAGTGATGTAAATAGCAGATTCTGGGCGGATTTTGGAGCTCGTTCTTCCCGTGTATTAAGCACACCATATTTAAATTTATGCTACAAAAGCATTGTTATGAAAAATGGACAAACATATACTGTAAAAGTATTAGCTGGATTAAGTGATGTTGCATTGGTTCTAGGAGGCTGGGAACATTTGCCAAAACCTTTACAGAATCCTATCGCTCATGTAGGTGAAGCAGAATTAAATTATATTCGTGCTACAATTCTAAACCGTTTCGGTGGACTCTGGGTAAATCCATCCACAATATTCTTAAAATCGCTGCCAGATTACAGTAAATTAAATAATGTTGTATTCTTTGGCACAGACAAAGATGAAACATATAGCAGTTCAAATGGAACTCCCGCACCCGGTCTTGATGTAATGTACAGCCCTAAAGCAAACCATCCAGTATTTACACATCTAGAAAAGGTTGCTTTAGCACGTATTGAAAGACAAGAAGGTGGACGACAATTTAGAGGTGATATTAAGTGGGATTTACGAGAAATGATGGCTCAACATAAAGATATAGAATATTTTCCAGAATGCGAATTTGCTCGTAAAGAAAATGGGCGTAGAATACAATTAGAAGATTTACTTGGCAGTAGTATAATACCAATAAATCCTAAAGCATGTTTTATTCCACTGCCACACAAAGAGTTAGAAGAACGCAGAAACTTTGAATGGTTTTTACGTATGTCTGAAGAGCAGATTCTCGAAAGCGAACTATATATTTCAAAGTTATTCAAACTCCATGATATAACTTCCATTTAATGAAACTGGTAACTCTTTTTGATAGATTTGGTATATTGTACTTTTTACAGTATGTAATACCTTTTCTTGAACTAAGAGGTCATAACCTATAGAACGTAATAAATGACGTAAAATAGTAATCTGTTTTCCTTCATTTAAATCATATAAAAACCTTTTTGCTTTGCATGGTAAATAATATGGTTCAATTAATACTACAACTTCTTCAAACTTTTCTTTGGATATATCATATTTTGTAAATTCTTTTTTATCATGAAGTCCTATAAAATTTAATTGTTGAAATACTTCTTCTATTACTTTTTTTTCTATAGGAACTCTAAACATCCTATATTTTGTTTATAGAAGTTTGTCTTATTAATTTTCGCAGAATAACTTATTTTATCATTAATCTGAGTTTATCAAATGAATGTGTCTTTCCTTGAGCAAATTGTATCCAACCTTTCATAATCATTCTGTACAATTTTTGACTTGTTTTAGGTCTTAAAATCCCAATTTGTTTTATATTAACATTTAGTTCATATAAAAAGTCTTCATAACTTATTCCCGTAGACCATATTTTAAAAAACAATTGTACTAATAAAGTATTATTTTTCTTAATAAATGCATCAATAATTTCTAGAGTAGTATTATAACTAGGTGAACCAAATAAAATATTAATATCTTGTAATGTAATTTTTTCTTTAGAAGAATAATAATATGATATAATTTTTATCATGGACTCTATTTGTGAGGGGCTTTGTGCCAATGAAAGTAAATATGTCAATCCAGATGGTTCAATATTATAGGGAGTATTTGTTCTTTTATAAAAATCTTGAATATAATCAACTGTAGAAATAGTTTCAATTTCTAAATGTAAACAACGAGATTTGAGCGGCGCAATTAAATCAGATGGATAACGACTACAGAAAAAAAATCGTGTAGTATGAGAATGCGTTTCCATAGGTCTTCTTAATGCTTGTTGACTAATAATCGGTAAACTGTCAGCATCATCAATAAGAATCCAACGATATATGCCAGGCTTAGCGGATGAATGATGAACAAATTCTGCAACATTCTTACGAATACAAATAATTCCACGATCTTTTTCTGAAGAAAGATTTAGAATCCATTCATTTGTATTTGTAATTTTATTAAGTTTAAAATATGTATTAATAAATTCATTTAATATTGTTGTTTTACCAGAACCATATGGGGATGTTATAAAAATGTGTGGTATATTATCATCTGTTAAAATTTTATTAAATATATCCTCTATGGCATCTTGGCCAATTAATTTTGTTTTAAAAAGTTTTTCCATCTTTATGAACTAGTTTTTATTGCTTAAACCCGTGCTGAATTACAAAAGTGAATTAATTCCGCACGGGCTGCGGCCAATATTCATTTATAAATGAGTATGGGTCTAAACCTTTTTCATTATCATTCTAAAGATTATGAGCGCACATGATGATTTATATTCCATTCTAGGGGTTTCTAGAAATGCTGACGACGGAGAAATCCGTAAATCCTACAGAAAACTATGTTTAACAGCGCATCCTGATAAAGGTGGCTCTGCAGAAGAATTTCAGAAAATTCAGAAAGCATATGAAATTCTGAGCGATGGTCAAAAACGTCAGATGTATGACCAGACTGGCAGTACTGATGAGCAGCAGATGGGAAATGGAGTAAATGTTGATCTAGGAAGTATGTTTGCAAATATGTTTGGTGGTGCTTTCAATCCATTTGATCAAATGCCAGGTATGCCAAATCGCACAAAGAGACAAAAGCCTCATCCTAAAATTCATGAAATACCTGTTAGCCTTTATGATTTTTATCATGGTAAGCAACTAAAAATACAGTTCGATCGTCAGAAGTTTTGTGCTGGATGTAAAGGTGAAGGATTCGGGAATTTTAGTAATTGCGATCGTTGCCATGGTCGTGGAATCCTTGAACAAATGATGATGGTAGGCCCTGGTATGATGGCGACAAGCCGTGGCCCATGCGACCATTGTAGTGGAAAGGGTAAAAAAGGTACTACAAGATGTTCAACATGCAGTGGTAAAAAAACATTTACACAAGAAAAGGTTTTAGATATTAACATTGAAGCTGGAATGAAAAAAGGAGATTCTCGTCTCTTCCAGAATGAATGTAGCGATGATATAAATTATCAAGAACCGGGTGATGTACATATATTTTTCCAAGAAGCCGATGAGTCCATTGATGTTAGCCGTAGTGGTGAAGATTTACACGGAATGTGTAATATATCTTTTAAAGAGAGTATTCTAGGAACTTCTTATACTGTTAGAAATCATCCGAAGTATCCAAATGGTTTTGAGATTAAGATTCCGATGGGTACTATGAATAGTGATACTATCACAGTATTAAATGAAGGTATGCCAAAACGTTATTCCAAACTATTTGGCAACTTTGTATTGAAAGTTGATGTGATTATTAGTGAAGATGAAAAGAAAATTCTAGAAACTCATCACGAAGAATTTAAGAAGTTATTTAATGCTTAAGAGGGCTAAAAGCATTCGGATCTTCAGCAAGTTTCATTTCGGGGTTCATCCCGCTTACTGCTTGTCTTTCCATATCAACAGGTAAAAGCATATAGGGAGAGCCAACATCCGCCATACCCCCTCTCATGTTCTTGCGATAACACTTACGCATGGTAGTTCTAGACTTACGCATACTTCCCTTACGCATACTTCCCTTACGCATACTTTTCTTACTCTTTCTACGACCACCGCCACCTTGGTCTCTCATTCCAGCAATTTCAGTGGTTGAAGCATCTAATGGCTGAATGCGAGCCGCTTCACGTAAGCCGGCTTCTAACATACCTGTATCACCGACGGGAGCCATGCCTCCCATTTGACCCATTGGACCAACGCGAGTCATTCCTCCCATTTGACCAACGCGGGCAGCAGCACGCATATCATTGGGAAGTACGCCGGTATAGCCAACATTTGCTTGACCGCCATGTTGATCTTTGTGCATTGCTCCATACTGATTTCCTTGCTCTAGATTTAATTTGGAAGCATCATTCATGGTATTATCACCAACATTAGAACCCATCAGTTGGCCGCCGCGCATCTTGCGACGAGATGTACGTGTTCCCTTGCGGTGCGTTCTTCTCTTCATGTTACGCTTATTTTTGGCCATTCTATATTAAAAAGATATTTTTGTTTACTCATATCTCTCCTTTAGAGCCTTTGCCTGAATACGACGCTTCTGGACCTTGCCAGAAATAATATACAGACTGTTCTCGGTGAGAACAATAAAGTCTTCTTGAACCTTGTAGACCTTCTGAATCAGGCTCGTAAACTCCTCATTGGACTTAATGAGCATCTTCTCCTTCGTGTCGGTATCTTCACCCATGAAGGCTTTATTTTCAGCCGTATCTACATAATAATCAAGCATAATAGGCTTATCTTGCTGGATAGCAATACGCGCCGCGTGGCTTAACGCTTGTGCCGAAGGAACAATTTCATTCTGAGTAGCAGGCTGAGTTGACATCTTTTCTAAGGTCAATCCGGAAACACATTTTTAATATTTCACGCAGCATGCGGTTTTAGAGTTTCACACGAATGCTCTTTCAGAACCTTATTGATAAATTCATAAGACTCATCAAGTTGCTCTTGATTTCTTGCGCCGGTAATAATTACACTACCCGTTTGGAAAATCGCAATTGTAATACGCTTACAATTACCAAGTTCCTTTCCATCACCTTGTCCATTACACGGTCGTTCACACCAACAAATACCATTCTTTCTGACCGACTTTTCATTATAATAGTATTTAGTGTTAATACCTTGATAAATAGTCGTTTCAAGAGTGCTAAATAGTTTATACTGATTTACAAGAACTCTATGCAGCTCATCTCGACGGACAAGAGAATTCATTTTATAGTCGCTATTTAGCAACTGTACTGAAAACTTAGTAACAGATAAGTCACTAGTAGCAATTTTGTTTGGAAGATTGTTTAGAATATTAATTAGCCATGTTAGAATATTTCTTGAATATTTTTCAGATGTAATACCTGTCATCTGAAAACCACCATTTGCAAATAGTTTTACATTTACTTCTTTAAAACCAGAATTATCTTCTTTATATTTACGGACAACAATTGTAGACTGATTAAAGAATGAATTTTTTGATACTTTTCGTTTTGAGAGAATATCACGAGAAGAATAACCAATTGCTTTCTCGCCATATTCAATTTTTAAGAATCCTTCATCTGGATACCCAATTGGAATTGCATAAAGATGAAATTGCTCGAACAACTTTCCAAGATTTAAAACTGTGCCAAGATGTCCTGTCGTTACAAGAGTCGAAATCCTCAAAGGAGTAAATTTTAGATTTGAAGGGTCCATTTTAAAATACTTAATTATAGGCTTAAGGCTTTTTAATTTTTTTATATTTTTACATTAGATGTTACTTGAATTATTTGCTTTAAGAAATTTCAAAACACTTGAACGTTTTACGAATGCTACTACAGATAGTTCCACACTTACGTCAGGAATGGTTATTCTAGTTATTTCTATGGTACTAATCTCTTTAATATACACTGGTGGTGCTATATCATTATCTTGGAACTATAATAACTATATTGGCACAAGCGGTGGTATGAAATTCTTTTATGCTATATTAGTATTTATTGCGCCATCTATATATTACCCATTCTATGCCTTATTATATAACCCTATTAAAAAAATGAAAGTCCCTAATGTAAAAACAGTATAAACTAAATATTTTCCAATGGTAAAATAATATATTTCTCAAACCAATTACATAATAATGAAATATGAGTTTCATGAGGGCACATCTTTAAAAAATCAGAATCTGTATATTGAATAATATCTTTAGTAGCATTTTCATTAATTAAATTTAATAGATGCGCCATAAAAAAAAGAAACATTGCTATTTCATGAAACATCCATTGTTTATTTATCTGTGTAAATATGTTTTGTAAATCACATTTTCTAGCATGAAGAAGTGTTTTCCATAGTTTTTTACACTCTTCTCGTTTTTCTGGATTTAGTAAAAAATAACGAATATCTCCTCGACGAAATAATATGTCAATATTTGATATAGCATTTTTATTTGTATTAAGAAGTTTTGTATAACGATTATTAAAGTCAAGTGGTGGAGAAGATTCAAGATGTAATACTAAAAATTTATGGACAATGGATTGATGAATTCTTGATATAGAATTACATAAAAAAATAATAATTACTTTCTTGGGGTCTTCATCTAACAAAGGTCTAAGAGCCATTTGTGCTTGGTCTGTAAGAGTTTCTGCTTCGTCAAAAATAATAATTTTGGGTTTGTCTTCAATATTGCTTTGGAAAAGAATATGAAGCGATGAACGTATGAATGGATATACTCTTGAACGAACCGCTTCTAAACCACGCTCATCACTTGAATTTAAAAAAAGTGCTCTTGAAAATTTAGTATTAATAGAATCATTACCATATAGAGCTTCCACAAATAATTTGGCTGAACTAGTTTTGCCAGAACCTGGCGGACCGGTTAATAATATATGTTTACGAAGATTTGGTTCTTTTATCATCATTTCAAATATTGTTTTTACTCTATGAGGTAGTCCCTCAAAGTTCATCTAAATAGAAAAAAAAAGAATGTTTAGACCAGTAGGGAATGGAGAAACCATATGTTACGACAACAATTCCAAAAGGAACACTACTATTTCGTGGTGTAACTAGTATCGCCGACTTAACTGGTGATTTTGCTGGAATATTATCTATAAATTCTACATATTGTTTGTATCCTAACTTTAATGTTTTCTTTTACCCATATCCTTTTGTTGCTGAGATTGTTAAACTATATAAGTACATTTGTATATTTATATTAACAAGAGATGTCAAATTAATAAATCTTATAAAGCCATCTTCTTATGTAAGAAGTGATAGGTTTGAAAAGAGAGGTGGTATTATTTCATGTGATAAAATAGAATCAGTATGTATTGAAAAAGGAAGATTATATGATTCATGTATTGATTTCGATATAGTAAAAGATAAATCGATTGTTGGCATGTTAGGAATACCACAAACAGATGCAAAATCTTTAAAACAATTAATATCAAAAGATAGTAATACTAGTAAATATTATAATAAGTATTATAAATTATATAAAGATGCTCATGAAACAATTGGTATTCCTGAAATTGTATTGTATCCAAGAAAAGAAATAGAGCCACAGAAAAAAGAACAAATAGAAGATTTTTCAATTTATATAGATGATAACAAAGAAAATTTAAATTACATACATTTTCACGTTATGGAATATAATAGATTAGATTTAGAAGAAGTTATGGATGATTTAACAAGTGCAAGTGGTTTTAAAGGGTATCATGCTGCTATTAATAAAAAAACAGGTTTTTTTCAAATTATAGAATTATCTAAGAAGTTTGAAGAATCTCATGATTTAAATGAAGAGTCTGACGATTTTATTTATACAACTGCAAAAAAAGAAGATTATGATATTGCAAATAAATTAAAACTGGAGAATGTCATTAAAAAATGGGTAAAAGAAGCAAATGAAGATGAATACTTAGAATTACACGGTTTAGATTTAATTACTATACCTGAATTACCAAACAATGTAAAGTATCTTAATTTATGGGACAATGAATCACTAGAATCACTGGATAATTTACCACCAAATTTAATTGAATTAAGATGTCCTAATAACAAAGTAAAAAGTCTTGGAAATCTTCCAAACACTTTAATTAAACTAAATTGCTCTAACACATTAATAGAAAGTTTAGATGGAATACCTGATGGACTACAATTTTTATATTGTAATGGTTGTATTAATATAAATACTATATCAAAACTACCATCTTCACTATTATATTTAGAATTACAAAATAATAAAATTAAAAATTTACCTAAACTTCCACCAAAACTAGAACATTTAGATATAGATAACTGTAAATTAATTGAAAAATTACCTAAAATTCCAACAAGTCTTAAACTTCTTAGTATTAAATCTACTTCAATAAAAGAAAGAAATATACCAAGACTTCCAGAAGATATTAAATTAATATATGACGATAATGAAACAAATAGTGAATATGAATATAATCCAAATAATATTTAGCGTCTTTTAGATATCTTACGTGTTTTACTTTTCTTTTTTGCGCCACCATTCATTTTATTTAACATTATAGATGATAATTTATTTAATTTATCAATATCCTCCTTATTAAGTTTTTTCTTTGTTACAGATATTTCTGGAAGTGTAGGCATTCTATATAGTACTTAGAAGTTTTTTAACAGTTTTAAGCCCTGTAATATAATAGGACCTAAAACTTTAAGATTGAAATTACTTAGTAAATGGCCCCTCGTAAGAAGGTTCTTTTAGATAACACGGTGCCAGTAGAAAAGCCCGTAACAAAACGTAAATCAAAAAAGCCTATTCAAGTTGTGGCAGTTGTTACACCAGATGGCATTGAAGGTAATTTTAATCCAGAGCCTCGTAAACCTCTTATTGCACATCTTGAAATTCATTCCAATGAAATCGTATTTCCTGACCAGCAACTTCGTTACGACCCTCAGCCACCAAATCAGCCAGAGCCATATGATCCAATGGCAGATGATAATTTTGCTATGACGGAAGGTGTTATTGAAGAAGAGCGCAAAGATATTTCTCAGAAGCCTGAAGAAGTCACTCTAAAATACGATGAAACACACAGCGATATTCCTATTGAGAATCGTCCTCTTCAAGTATTTAGCAAATGCGAATTGATGATTGAGTTTGCGAATTCAAATACTACCCAGAAACTTCCAGAATCTACACATGTCGCTTGCTATTGGTGCTCTCATAGTTTTACAAATCAACCAATTATTATTCCAGAGTCCGAGCGTGGCGGAATTTATAAAGTATATGGTAATTTTTGCAGCGCAGAATGCGGTATGTCTTATTTACTAAAAGAATCACTAGACCCTCATATTCGTTGGGACCGTATGGCTCTATTGTACAGAATCTATGATGTTGATGGTAAAGGTAGGATTTATCCAGCGCCTCCTCGTGAAAGCCTACAACTCTTTGGTGGACCTCTAACAATTGATAGTTATCGCGCAACTCTACAATCAAAGAAAGTTCGTGTTGATTTACATATTCCTCCCATGGTCAGTATTATTGGTTCTATTGATACTAAGCCTATTGATTTTTATGATACTACAATGAAGAGTAATATCACCCTATTACCTTATGATAAGATTCAGAAGGCTGAGGAGGGCCTTCGTCTTAAGAGGTCAAAACCATTGAAGGACCGCGAAAGTACTCTTGATTCATGTATGAATTTGGAAGTAAAGAACAAGAAGTAGGTAAAAATTTAAAAAAATTGGTTTTAAAAAATTTCCATAAAATGGTATTAAAATGGAAGTTTCTTATCGTGACATTATTCGTGAGACTAAGAATGCTATCAATGCCCGTCTCGATATGCTTGAGAGTATGATTACAATGAATTCAAGCAAAGAAGATGATTATAAAAGTCTTCGTGATACTATTGCGAATCAGAGTCTAGAAATTGACCATCTAAAATCTACGCTATATCGTTTTAATGATACTCTTACAAATCTTCTAACTAAGATTACATCTATGGAACGTAATGCGGCACCTTCTATTACAAGTCCTTATGAGCCTATGCCAGAGCTGCGTGTTGATAATGATGTGAAAGTGGTCAGTGTTGACAAAGAAGTCGAGGAGGAAGAAGAGGAGGAAGAAGTGGAGGAAGAAGTTGAGGAGGAAGAAGTCGAAGAAGAAGTTGAAGAGTCAAGCCTTGAACTTGAGGAATTCGAATATAAGAACATGACTCTATACCGCGACCCTGAGAATAAGGTGTATCGTATGGATGAAGAGGGTGCTCTAAGCGAGCCACTTGGTATCTGGGATGATGCAAAACAGAAAATCAAAAAGATTGTATAAGTAGATGCCTATATATTATCCCGCACTAATAACATCGGCAATATTTTTTGGTTCTATTGTCGTTAATTTACATAATAGATTTTATGGAACTGTAATTTTTACATCATTAATAGCAATACCTTCAGTACTTTTAATGGTTTTTTTATCACAGAAAAATCTTGATATTCTTGCTTATATATTACTATTAGCCCCTATTTGTCTAGTAATTGCTGGATATGTTATCGGTATTCAAGAGAACTCTCCATCCGCTTTAAAACCAACTGTTATACCTCAATTACCACATGCCACTACAAATATATTACCCGCTCTTGCAGCACCTGTAGCAAATGTTCCAGATAGAATTGAGCCTAAAATGACTTAGAATTATAATATAGAATGATTAATATTCGTTACTATTTTTTTCATTACGGTATGCCAATTATATCTTTCATAACAAATACTTATAATTTGGTAACCAAGAATTCTACATATTATTATGATACTATTTCAAAACTTAGTGATTCAAATGATTTAGTATTTTTTCATAATAATCCTTCAGCATACTTATCGTCATTTGTAAATACTCATAGTACTAACTCTGGCGTTATAGTTTGGAAATTTAATAGACATACAAATACATTTTATCAAGCAATAAGTAATGATAGGTCTACAAAACGACTTCCGGTTCTAAGTGCAACACTAATACATGATACTACAAAGATAAATCTAGATGATTTTATAGATTCTTTAAAGATTGAATCTGCGAATTATGGTTATCCGTCTTTGCAACAAGTAATGGAAGTATGGGCTTATAATTCTGGAATTGTATTGGATAGAACCAAGGCGTGGAAAATAAACTATTTAGATACCGATGTGAATGAATATACAAAATGTATTTTTACAGAAAGCTGGAATTTTACATGTTTCATTAAAAATTAAAAAGGTATTAAACCATAATTATATATAATAAGTATGAGCCTTCAATCCGTTGGGTTGGACCAAGAATTCCCAACGGGGTTTTGGACCTTATATTATCACCCATCGAGAGAAAAGAGATGGTCGATAGATTCATTTGAAAAAGTAGCGACTGTAAAAACAGCTCGTGATGTACTATCTATTTTCAAAGAGTTGGGTGATAAAATTAAAGCTGGTATGTTCTTTTGGATGAAAGGCAGTATTCCTCCACTTTGGGAGAATTTTAATAATATTCGTGGTGGTAGTTATAGTATTCGCGGATTAGGCGACAATGGTATTAAAGTGTTTAAAATGTATACACTTGCGTGTATGTTGGATAAATCAATGCTAAATACTGAAGATAAAGTAAATGGTATTAGTATTTCCCCTAAATTACAAGGATTTGGTGCAAATCAGCAAGTAGGATATTTTATTATTAAAATTTGGAATAAAGATTGTGATAAGTTTCATTCTAAAATGAATTTACAGTGCTTGGAAGAAGCAATTTCATATGAGGATGTTATGTATACTCCTCATGTTGAGAAAAAGATGTGAATGCATAATAGAATGCCTTGCCCATACGCAAATATATTAGGAGAACCTAATAAAGGAGTACATAGTATTCGTCTATTTGGTTTATCAGTCGTAGATATTGTTTTAACAATTATTGGCGCATATGTAATATCAAAAGCATATAATATAGACTTTTGGAAATCCTTATTGGGTTTTTTTGTATTAGGGGAAGTGTTACATTATATATTTGGCGCTAATACGGCATTCTTAAAAATGATAAATTTATCACCAGATTGTAGATAATGTTTGAAGGTGATTATAGATTTTATTTTGCCATGGTTGCAATTGTTGCTGGTGCTGCTTCTTATTTTACAATAACAGGTTTAGAAAAAGATAAATATAAAAAGTCTAAAAAACCATCATGGTATCCACCAGGATATGCGTTTTCTATAGCATGGACGCTTATATATTTACTATATGTCTATTCATGGACTCAAGCATCCAAGTATCCATCCATTAATACCATATTCGCACTTAATATGATTTTAAATTTCTTATGGACTTTCTTTTTCTTTTATCTTCAAAACTGGCCACTTGCTCTCTTTACATTAATCGCTTTATGTCTTTTATTAATATCACAAATAACTGTATTGTATAAATACAACGGATTAGCAAGTTTATTATTAATACCATATTTAGGTTGGTCAGTATTTGCTACATATTTGAATTACAAGATGATTGAATTGAATTAATTCTCAGCCTTATTTTTCATAGGTGCTAGTACTAAACGAATCTCGCCAAGATTTGCAACAGTGTATTTAAGAATTAATGGATAATCGTTTCTTAAGCATAACTCTATGCTAGGGCATAAACTAGTACATTTTGTAAATACAACTAAATGCTTGAGTTGGAAAATACCCTGTACAATTTCATTTGTAGAGCTTGCAGTCTTCTGTACTCTCATAGTCGAGTTGTTTTCGCTGATTACAGTTTCTTGCTCAGCGAAATCACCCATACATCGAAAGATTAAATCAGACCCCATACTGGTAATCTCGATATCTAATTTCTCACCGAGAGCATTCATATCGCGGCAATGCTTTTGTAAGTCAGAAGAAGGCATATGAATAATAGAAGTGAATGAAATTGAAGGAATCTTAATATCTTCCACATCTGTATCAAAAAGTTTCAGAAAGTAGTTTGTCACCGTAGATTTCTCAGAATTCTCCATACGAATACCCAGCTTGTTAGGATTTGACTCGGGAAGATAAAGAGTTAGAGAATCATTATTTCCCATAGTTTTTATAAGCTTGAATAGATAAATCATATTTACACCCAGAATGTATTTCTTGGGGCAGAAAAAACTCTCAAAGCGGTCGGCAAAGAGTTTTAGATACACTAATACCGTATGGGTTTCATCCACATTTACAACCTTAATTCCCTCTGGAGAAAACTCTAAATTTGCCTCCGTAACAATCTCTTTGACCGCCTCAATTAATGAACGAAACGCCCCAGACTGAACAGTTTTGATTTCAAATAGATTTCCATTTGCATTCGCCTTTGCTACAGACATCCTCTAAAAATATGGTATTGTAAAACTTTAGGTTACTATTTGTTGTTTTTACGCATCTTCTTTGTCTTAGACTTTCGTTTTTTTGTTTTATTTAATAATCTATAACCTTGATGTAAAGCAAGTGGTAGCATAAATCTTCCAGCACCTACTACATTTCCCATGATAGACGGAAGAAATCCACCCTTTATTTTACGTGTTTTTCTTTTACCACCTCTTAAATAAGATACTGGTTGGTAGTATGAACCCATCTAAAAGTAAATCAGAATAAAATTCAGATGATTCCAACACTTGTAATTGATTCTACAAATTGTCCTACACCATTATGTATTATTGGAAGTATCACTGGCGCAGATAAATCACCATATAATACTGGTGGACATCGTCATCCTTATACACCAGTATACAATATGTTATTGGCGCAATATAAATCAAAACCTATACGCTTTGCAGAAATAGGTATCGCTGGAGGAGCAAGTGTATTAATGTGGAATAAGTATTTTGAAAATGGCACCTTCTATTTCTTTGACCGTGACCAAAACTTTTTAGATCATTCTAAAAGAATAACTGGACCAAACAATACATTTATTTTTATGGATGTTATACAAGAACAAAGTGTTAAATCTGCGTTAGAAAGTACTGAAGGTAATTTAGATGTGTTACTTGATGATTCTAGCCATAATCCAAATGACCAACATAGAATTATTCATGAAGGATTAAAACATCTTCGTTCTGGTGGTATGATTATTATTGAGGATGTAGACCGTAAAGAACCAGAATCTTCTTATGAAGATATTCTAAAAGATATCAAAGATGAATTTTCATTTATTAGTTTCATTATTACTGAGCATGCGAATAAATACTCTCCAGGGTGGGATAATGATAAATTACTAATTCTTGTAAAAAAGTAAAAAAATTAAAACCTAAACCCCCACCCTTACTATTATTAGAAACATGTCTTCTGTATATAAGAAGCATACTCACCGTGAGCATATTTTGGAGCTTCCCGATACATATGTAAGCTCGGTAGAGACAATTGAAGACATGCGGTGGGTTTACAACTCTGATTCTGAAAAGATGGCATTCAAAGTTGTATATTTTAATCCTGGCCTTTACAAGATTTTCGATGAAGTTCTTGTAAATGCCCGTGACGCAATGGTTCGCTCAAACAATGTGAAACACATTGATGTAACTTGCGGCCTAGTAAATGGTATCTATACTATTAGCGTAAAAAACGATGGCGATGGTATTCCTATTGAGGTCCATAAAGACACTGGTATTTATGCGCCAGAGCTTATCTTTGGTCATCTTCTAACCTCTGGTAACTATAACAAAGAAGAAGAGAAGATTGTTGGTGGTAAGAATGGCTATGGAGCAAAGCTTGCTAATATCTTTAGTACGAAGTTTGAAGTAGAAACTCGTAGCACTAGCAATGGAAAGTTGTACTCTCAGTGCTGGAAAGAGAACATGTCAAAGTGTGAGAAGCCTTGTATCAAAGTAAGCAACATTAAGGATGTAAACAAAGGCTTTGTAAAGGTTGTCTTTTCACCTGATGTAAGCCGTTTCCAAGGCGCTTTTAAAGACAATGACCTAATCGATGACATGAAGCAAATCTTCCAAACTCGTGTTCTTGAAATTGCTTCTCTCGCCGGCAAAGACGTGAAAGTGAGTTTCAACAACTCTGAAATTAAAACAAATACCTTTGAAAAATATGTAAAACTCTTTATGCAAAACGAGAAAAATATTGCGTATGAGCGTTGCTCAGAGCGCTGGGAAGTTGCCGCTATTTTAGTGCGCAATTTGTTCCAAGATGATGCTATTCTTCCTGATGAGAAACAGATTAGTTTTGTCAATGGTATTAATACCAAGAAGGGTGGTAAGCACGTTGAGAATGTATTTAAAAATCTCATGGGAGAGTTCTGCGAACTCGCGAAAAAGAAGAAGGTTGATATTAAGCCATCCCAACTCAAAGACAGTGTTCTTCTCTTTGTGAATTCTACCATTGTAAATCCTTCGTTTGATTCCCAAACAAAAGAGACGCTTACAACACCCGCTACTAAGTTTGGCTCTCAGTTCAAGCCATCGCCGAAACTTGCAGAAGGCTTAATTAAGATTGGGCTTCTAGAAGAGGCGCAGAGCATTCTGGAATCAAAGGCTGTGAAAGATGCGAAGAAAACAGATGGAACGAAAAAGAAGACGCTGCGTGGAATGCCCAAACTAGTAGATGCTCTACATGCCGGCACATCAAAGAGTAATGATTGCACTCTCATTCTAACGGAAGGAGATTCAGCTGCTACTTCTGCTATCTCTGGTCTCAAAGTGGTAGGCCGTGAGTTTTGGGGTGTATTTCCATTGCGAGGTAAGTTACTAAATGTTCGTGATATTTCGCAAGAGAAGTTTTCAAAGAATGAAGAGCTAACTGCAATCAAGAAGATTCTAGGTTTAGAGCAGCGGAAGAAATACAATGATTCCAAAAGTCTTCGCTATGGTCGTATCATGGTGATGGCCGACCAAGATTTAGATGGCTCTCATATTAAGGGTCTTCTAATGAATTTATTCCACGCCGAGTGGCCTGAACTCATGAAGAGTAATTTCATTTGCTCTCTTGCTACTCCTTTGCTAAAAGCAAGTAAAAAGAATACTATTCTATCGTTCTACACAGCGCAAGAGTTTGATAAGTGGAAGACGCAGCAAGGTGATGGTTTTAAGAGCTGGCATCTGAAGTACTACAAAGGGTTGGGCACGTCTACCCCTGAAGAGGCTCAAGATTGGTTCCGCAATCTTCATGAAATCAAGTATTGTTACGACAAAGAAACAGATGAGAACTTCTCACTTGCATTCAATAAGAAACGAGCGGATGACCGCAAAAAGTGGCTCAGTAATTATGATTCTAAGCGCTGTGTAACTGTAAAAGATAGTAAAGTAGATTACAGCAGTTTCATTCATGACGAACTCATCCATTTTAGTAATGGTGATAATATTAGGTCTCTTCCAAGCGTAATGGATGGGTTCAAGCCATCTCAGCGAAAGATTCTATTTGGTTGTTTGAAACGCAATCTAAAAGCAGAAGTACGTGTTGCACAACTTGCTGGTTATGTATCCGAGCATGCTTCATATCACCACGGTGAGGCTTCTCTCAATATGGCGATTATCTCACTTGCCCAAACATTTGTTGGTGCAAACAATATCAATTTGCTTGCGCCAGTCGGCCAGTTTGGCTCTCGTCTTCTTGGTGGTAAGGACTCTGCTTCTCCTCGATACATTCACACTCATCTAGAGTCAATTGTTGAGAAGATTTACCGAAAAGAGGATGCATGTATTCTTAAACATATTGATGATGATGGCTTTATTGTAGAGCCTGAGACGTATTATCCCGTGCTTCCAATGCTAGTTGTAAATGGTTGTATTGGCATTGGTACAGGATTTAGTACAGATGTGCCTCCTCATGACCCCGCAGATGTTGTAAATCTACTCAAAGACCGCTTGTCTGGAAAACGTGATACAATTAACAATATTGCTCTACGCCCATACTGGCTAGGCTTTAAGGGTGCTGTTCAGCATTCTGATAATGGTGTATGGATTACAAAAGGTATTTATACATTTGACGATACGAAAAAGATGGTTAGTGTTACTGAGTTGCCAATTGGCACTTGGACGACTGACTACAAAGAGTTCCTAGAAGAAATGTGTGATGCGAATGATAAAGAATCAAAGAAGCCTGTGCTACGTAATTACGAAGATTTGTATAATCACGTAGATATTCGCTTTGACTTGTATCTAGACCCCGATTATTACGATGATGCAAAAGAGAATATGTTTGAGTTTGAAAAGCGTTTCAAACTGGCGAGCACTTGGCGCACAACAAATATGGTTGCCTTTACAAGCGACATGAAAATCAAGAAGTATGAGTGTGTTGGTGATATGATTGAAGAGTTCTATGTAGAGCGTCTTATTAAATACGAAGAGCGTCGTCAGAAAGAGATTGATACATTGAGAAAGGACGCATTGGAGGCGGATGCGAAAGCACGGTTTCTTACGGGCGTTTTGAACAACACTATTGACTTGAGACGTAAGAAAGATGACGAGATTGTAAGTATCATGAAGAAGCATAGTCTTCCAGCAATTACTAATATGACTGAGCCTGATAACGTAGATTCTTATGAGTATCTACTGCGTCTGCGTATGGACCGAGTGAAAGCGACTGCGATTGAAGATGCTGAGAAGGCTGTGATGAAAGCACAAGAGTTGCTAAAGCAGTTGGAGAATACAACTGCAGCACAAATGTGGTTACGCGAGATTGATGAGTTTGAGACTGCTTGGGCTAGCATGAAAAAAGAGCGTCTAGCACTGTTGAATAGTGAAGTTACTGTGAAGACTAAGAAAGCAAAAAAAGCCATTTGAATCCATAACAGAATTCAAATGGCTAACCAATGTTCACGGGCGGGATTGAACCGTCGACTTTCGGCATATAAGGCCGATGCTCTAACCAACTGAGCTACGCAAACTGTATGGGGATTTTACTCCCCATAATTAATAATAGTAATAAAGTTTTAAGTATGTTTTTTATACAAAAGGATTTGTGGGAAGGCTGCGAGTACCGGCACGGCTAATATTTTGAGGTTGTTGCATGGGAACTGGCATGTGGCTAATATCGTTAATGTAATAATGATAATGGTCTACTGCGCTTAATACATGAGGTACAGACCAATCAATTACTTTTTGATTTAAATCAACAATTTGTTCTTTAATATTTGAATCAAGGTTACGAGCATATTGATAAAATATACCTCTCATAATAATCTTTAATTCATCTACAGATTGATCATCAATTATATATTTTTTATCCCCGCTTTTCTCAAACACGCTTTTTCGAATAGCGTTTTGAATACCACGGATATTTTCAGATGAAAAGAAAGCACGGCTTAAATCATTCTGTTCCCAATTTCCTCGTAACATATCATCTATGAAATTCTTTTCAACTTCGGTTTGATGTTTAAATCCGGGAGGAGCAGCAGACGATCCGGCAGAATCAAAGGATGGGCCAAAAGTAACACGGCCGTTTTGATTTTGGAATTTGGTTCCTTCGGTTGTATTTGGAAGACCACGTAAATCTTCCTCTTTTGATTTATTGAGTTCGGCAAAATTCATCCTATCACCGGTGTCTAAAAAATATTTTACAATTTAATCAAAAATATTTTCTAAATACAAGGTATAATATGTCCTCCATCCCCTCCCGTACTCGCCAGAACGCCCCTTCCCACTTCATGAGCATCAGCTCCCTCAACGGTGTCATCTATGCCTATAACCCCACTGCCGGCACTGCCACCTTCTCCACCGCCCAGTGGGCGTGGATTAACAACACCGCCGGTTTAGGTACCAACAGCCCTTACCTCTCTTCCCTTGTAGCCCCTGGTGCTCTCCTCAAGGATATTGGTAAGAATGTAGTCTCTTCCAATCGCTACTTCCGCAAGATTCAGCTCGTTGTACCCAACGCCGGCCCCAGACCCTCCACTGGTGCCTCCACCTTCGGCGTGGCTGGCCAGAATCTGGGCACATACCCCAACGCTGACTACCTCACTGGCTACATTGAGCTCGGCTACGAGGGTGGCGGTGCCCCTGCGCCCGTCGTGCAGTTCGGCACTCTCTAAATCTCTGATTTAGAGAGCGTTCCCTAACTTCTCCGAAGTTTCGGAACCCTCTAAATCTCTGATTTAGAGGTCAGAACCTAACCTTCTCTGAAGGTTTCGGCACTCTCTAAATCTCTGATTTAGAGAGCGTTCCCTAACTTCTCTGAAGTTTCGGCACTCTCTAAATCTCTGATTTAGAGAGCGTTCCCTAACTTCTTCCATATCTTTATCATGTTAGTTATAAAATAAAAAATAAAATAAAATAAATGTTTATGATATAAATATTTATGATATTAAGTAGAATGGATCTTTCCTTTATTTTCTTTATTTTTGCCGCATTTATAGTAATACCTGGAACATTTTTTAGTTTAGCACTTTTTAATAAATACTTAAGCGCTAGTATTGCTACAATTGGCATGTTAGTATTATTTATTCTATTTGGAATACAATTCTTTGGCTATACAGGTAATTATATTCAACAAACAGTACCAATGAAGTGGCCACCTTCTATAAATATCTGCCCCGATTATTTATCCTTGTATAAAAGCACCACTGGCCAACATTATTGCGTTGATACCGTTGGCGTATCACCAGGGCAATCTTTAAAATATTATAATCCAAATACTGCTGCTGGACAATCTACTCCAACTACCCAGATGCAATTCAATTTACATTTAGATATAAGTGATAATAATGATCGTAGAGATGCTATTGTTGCAGATTGTAAAACATACGGACTAACATTTGAAGGAATATGGGATGGCGGTAAAACATATAATAATACAATACCAAGACCAGCGACCGTCTAAACAATAATCTCTCTAAATAATTATGCTAGAGAAATCTGTTTGTTTACATCCAGATATTGAATATAAAATAAAACAATGGATTAAAAAAAGAGATTATTCCGCTGTTTTATTACTGGGAAATCCTGGTGTAGGAAAAACTACAATTGCTCATCGCATGTTTAAAGAATCTAATTTAAAAACGATCGAATTTAACGCAAGTCATACACGTTCTGGAGCATCATTTCGTAAAACGATTCTACCATTACTAAAAGAAGGTGGTATTCTTCAAATGATGGAAAATGGTGAGAAAGGTGGAATTGGAATACTATTAGATGAGATTGATGGTCTAAGTAATGGAGAAAAAGGTGGATTATCAGAATTACTATCATATTTAAAAAGTGATGAGTGTAAATCTGGTCGCCCATTAATATTAATTAGCAACACTCTAGATTCTAGAGTATTACAGCAAATTGCAAAACTATGCTTAACATTTAAGGTAGGGCCTCCGTCAAAAGATAGAATATTTAATTGGCTTGGACATAACCCTCCAGAAAACTATTCCGGCGATTTAAGAGTTCTACAAAGACAATTTCAAGGCATTGAGAGTTTTAGAGAAGAGGTTTTTGATATTCCTGAAGGCGTAAAACCAGTTGCTTGGTGGGCACTATGGGAAACTTGGGATCCAATGTTAGATTTAGATATTGAAAATAATGAAGGCAATTTAGCAAGTTTGATTAGTTTAGAAAATATTCCAGAACGTATCAATAGTAGTTTAGGGAATAATCACGAAGCATGGAAAATATACTCGTCATTTTTTAAAGCATATTACAAAAGTGACGAAGGTGATTTCTGGGCATTTTTCTACCAATGCTGGTCGATTCTACCATTAAGTCTTCAATTAAAACTAAAAAATATTAGTTTAAGATTGTCTGAAGAATTGCCTCTAAAACCTAATTCTAAAGTTCCAGAATGTGAAAATTTAAATTATACTCCGGTTTTAACAAAACAAAGTGCAATGTTTAATGCGTGGAAACTTCTGTGCGAGATTTCAACGGAATACAAAGTTCCTATCCGTTTAACTCCAATGTATGCACAATTGAAAGTAAAAGAAGCTGGATTGAAACCTGATAAAGTGAAAAGATATGAAGCGATATCATTGGAAACTATGTATAATAATATTAAGTGATTTCATCCGGATATAAAAGTTTAATAAAATGTAATTCATTTGTTCTTCCAACACGATATGCTCTTCCTAAAATTTGTTTTTCTTCTTCATGCGTCATACTATGAAGCAAAATAACATGTGACGCTTCCGTTATATTTAATCCAGCACCCATCTGAAGAGTGTTCATTACAAGTATATTAATATTTCCTTCTTTAAAATTCTTTAGTGTAGAAGCAATCATATCTTTTGAACCTTTCAGTTCTTTTGCTATTAAATTACGTTCTTTACAACCTTCTAGAACTTGAAAAAAAGAATTATCAAATCGGCTAAATACTAAGAATTTTCCTTTTGGACTATTTTCAATAATTTCAAAAAAAGAATCTATTTTCTTCTTTGGCTGATTTACATCTTCAACTTCCATAGCATTTGAAACTATTACATTTTCTGTTGTAAGTTTCTTAAGAGAAGCTGGACCCATATTTGTTCTGCATAATGGACAAGTAGGATTACGAGCAATGCTTTGTAGTACACATAAGGCACAGAATACTCTAGAGCAGCATGCTGTTAAAACAGCATCATTTGGTTCATCGTAGCAAATTGGACACACATCATTTTTATAGTTTTCAACTCGTTCTTTCAAACTTTTCATTTGTTCTTTCAAATGATTAATTTTATCTTTAAGATTGTTGAGAGACTGCTCTTTAATTTGAACACTTGAATATTCTAGTGACTGTTTAAATTCATATGTCTTTTCTAGCCGTTCTAACTCTTTTATTTTGCTTTCATTTACTGCTTCAATTAATGATTGATTATTTTCTGTTTTAACACCAAGTTGCTCTAATGCAGATTTTACATCACCGGCATTTAATAATTGTCTTACAGAAGGGCTAATCACATCATACACTAATGTATGACTTAGTGAAGGTTTACACATAATAATCTTTGAAAAGAGTTGCGGTAATGATATTGATTTATTTATAAAATCTTTAGAGCAACGGATTATACTATGTCCTCGTAAAGGATGTAAGCCATTTAAAATCTCATTTAAATATTTTGATGAACGTGTATAGACGGTTAAATAAAAGAGTTGTTGATTTGGTCTATTTGTTTGTTGTAGAAATGCGTCCATTTCTGGAGATATTGTATTCTTTAGTTTGAAATTATTATAAGTAGAATTATAAATGTACAAATGATAATGATTTGGAAAAAGTAAATGACTGAAACTTGCAGTAATAAGCCAAATAAAATTGGTAGGCAAAGGATTTCTTAAAAGTGAAGAAGTTAGCTCTACTGTATCTGCCTCATCAATATAGATACGATTCCAAAATAAATTTAATTCTTGTGACCTAACATACAACTCCTTGAAGAGTGTATTACTAATAAGAACTAAATCTGCGCCTTTTACTTCACTCATAAATTTATCACTCCACACATTCTTCTTTGTCTTCATTAATGCAACTTTTAGGCTCGTCTTTGTTGTTATTTCATCCGACCATTGACGAAATAACGTATGTGGAACAATAATTAAACATCCAACATTAGAAATGTCTTTTATTATATGACTTTCTAAACTGTACATATTTTTATTACTCTGTGTATTAAAGTTAGGAAAATCTATTACATTTCTATGTGTCTTTATAAGTCCAATATGCCCTAATACCATAAAAGTTTTACCAACTCCTACTGAATCCCCTAGTATACCATATTTACAAAATAGTTTACTATTTCCTATTGTCTTACCATTTAATGAACTATTTTCATATTCACTCATTCGGTCAATTACTGCATGTTGATGTCTTCGCAATCCAACTTTTAGTGAATCTATCGGTGTATATGTTTTTAAATCATCATCTTCTAAACTATTAGTAAATGCTTGATGTAATATGCTTAAAGCAGATTGGTCACTCATATTTTTCTTAATAATAGATGTTTTGTATGTTTAGGCATTTTTATAGAAATCTCTTAACTTAGAATCCTTAATAAAATCCTTTAATTTCATGTTTGTTTTTTTAACAAATTGATTTTCTTGTTCTCGCATTTTTTTCTTATCGAATGTATTCTCAGTGTGACTCATAACCAATAGTGTTTTATAAGGGTCAAGTTGAATCATGGGGTGAGAATAATTTTCTAAATAGGATTTTTCTTCTGCATGCGTAACTGTTTCATCGTATTTATGATTTTCTGCATACACCCGAAGCCAAGCCATTGTTCCATTTGTCGCATGGTTTGGGTGATAAGGTCCTAGTTTATAAATAGTTTGTATATCAGTATAAAACATATAAATTTCAGAAGAGCCAGCAAGTTGTATCTTGGGCTGAGCTCTAAATCTATTTACTACGTGGGCTACACGTTCTGGAGGATAATAATCATCATCATCCATTGATATAATAATATCTCCCTTCGATTCTCTATTTAAGATGTTTCTTTTATAACCAATATTCTGTTTTTCATCATTGTAAATGTAACGTACATTTGGAAATGGTAAATTCTTAAAAAGCTCTTCAACAGGCTCAGTGCCATCATCATAAATAACCCATTCCATTCTATCCTTTGGATATGTCTGCGACTTATAACATTCTATTAAATGTATAATAAACCGTTTTCTGTTGTAAGTAGGTGTCACTATGCTGACAAAAGGAAATGATGGTAAACCTTTTACTTTATCTGTCATTCTTTATAGAATTAGTTTTAATTATTTAGGCGGTATTAACTGGCTTACTTTTGAATGCTTCAACCCTTGTAATGGTATTAAAGGTTTACCAGTAGCACTTGATGTAATTTTTGATATATTATGACTAATATCATATGAAAATATACCAAACTTTCCTTGTGCAATAGGTGCCCAAATCGCATAAAATAATGGGTCACCTGTTCTATAATGTTTAGACATCGCAATTGGGATTGCTATTGGAAATAGAATAAACCCATACATCATGTAATAAATGTAATATCCCAATGGTCTACCAACGCCTATATAATTTGCAGCAAGAGATGAGCCTACAAGTGCCAGAATTAAAACAACTATAAAAATTATAATATAAAGTGTTTGTGAAAATACTTTTGAAAAGAAATAGCTAAAAGAAGCTTCTACTTTTTGTGTTGTTGTTTCAACTACTTTATTACCAGAATTATCAGCAGTACTATTTGCTTTGGCAATAGCACCTGGTGTTCTTGATTTAATATAATTGAAAGAACCACGTATACTGTCACCGATGTTATTTAATAATTTCACAAATGAAGGTCCAATGCCAGGCATAGATAAAGCCACACCACCTAATCCTCCACCCAAACTAGAAGCCATTTGCTGTGATGCCATTATAGCCGGTGTAGTTGGATCCAGAGAATTTATAACACCACTAACATCTATTGCATTCATACTACTTTACACAGCAAATCTTTTTCCTCCCATTCCAGCGGTAACCTCAAAGAAATTATAACTTTCGACGTATAAATATAAATTATATGTGTATGTTGTATTTAATGGTAATGGATATACGTCAACTTCTACTTGAAAATTTCTAATTCTTGACGTATTAATACTACCTGCTGGCTGACTTGTTGGTGAATGTAAACTAAAACTATAAACCGGTATTAAATGATCAGAATCACCCGTTAGGCTACGAAATGGTGTAATTCTTGTAAAGTAGTCTATCGGTTTTTCTTGCTGAATTTCATTACCATCTGCTAAGATACGGATTGCACGTAATGTTTCAATTTGTCCTTGTGGTATTAGAAGACCTGAAGAATTGTAATTTTGTAAGTATTGTGATGCTCCTGGTGTTGGTACAAATGGTGGCGTAGGATAGTTGAACCAATTTGTTAAATTATTAAAATCATTTCTATAGGTTGTATCAGACCTTCTTGATATAAATAATAATCTTGATACGGGATTATGACATTCTACATCAAGAATTTGTCTGTTATAAAGTCCTAAAAATGGGAACATTCTTACTTCTTGATATAAATAGGATAGTGGTGAAGAAGCAAATACTTTTCTATCATTATCTGTAAGATATATATAGGTTGTTTGAATTCTAGCATTTAGTGGCCAGTTATTAAAATTTGGTGTATTATAAGCCCAATCTACTAAAAAATTCTTCATCTGTACATTTGTTGTATCTGCTATATTTGCGTATGTTGGTATATTTGTTTGAATACTAGTTATGTCAGAATTTACTGAAAATCCTGGAGCAACACGAAATCCAGAAGCATCAAGAATACTATATAATTCATTAATTGGATTGAGTGTAATTTGAACTTCACAATCATGATACTGTAATCCAACCAAAGGCAAACTTTGTGACGTATGTTCTGTAAACCAAAATGGAAGAGGTACATGAATATCACGTCCAAAAATGGATGGTCTATTAAATTGTGCTCCAGTAGAAGTAGTATTATTTAATACAGTTGGATATCCTTGATTTATTAGTCCGCCACCATATAAACTATTTGCTGGACTTGTTAATTCTGGAGTATCTCCAATAAGATTTTTCCATTTTTGTAACTTATCCTTATCGTAATCTAAAAGAGCACGACTCATAATATAACTTCCATCAAATTCTTGAATCTTCTGGCCACCCACATAAAATCCAACATTTTGAATAATTGCAGCTCCTAAATAACGAGTCCATTGAAATTCTGTTTGAGAATTAAATGATTTTGTAGGGTCTGGAGTTATATATTTACTATATATATCAGGAATACGAAAACTAAAATACATATCTGAAACTAAATCACCAACACGTTCAATCTTTACACGTAATCGAATTGTTTGATCGTACGAAAGCTCGGAAGGGCCTTCTAGAGCCGTTGTTACATTTTCCATAGAAAAATGGGAATAACGACGAAATGCTTTATAAAAATAGGTCATCTGTGGATTGCCGCTTAGAAGAACATTTTGTTGTCCATATGCGACAAGGGTTAATAAACCACCTCCAGTCATCTGTTTATGCTACAATAAGTTGTTTCATTTATTTAGATGGGCATGGAATTATTGATTCGTCCACCAAGAATCTGCTAAATATGGTGGAAGTTCAACATTGGCCGCAGCTTTTGTAGTATTTGATGGACCTTTATTGAACAGTTGTTGAATTTCAGTAAATGACAGAGCATACCGGGTATAGGTTAAATTGCTAATTTTACCATTTATAGAACCATTAAATGAAATTGTTTTATTATTTGGTAAATGTACTGATTTTGTTGCACTGCTAAATATGTTAATATTGCCATAGTTATTATAAGGAAGCGCATCCTCATATATTATCTTATTTACTAATCTACCATTTACGTAAACTTCAAGTGCTGATTTTTTATAATTTAATACTACATGAAACCATTTTTTAATTGGAATATTTTCAACATCAATATGTTTATAAGGGTCATTAAAACTTCCTAATACAATGCGTAATGTATTAGTAGTATTTTTTACAAATACACCGGGAGATAATAAAGGCCAAGGATTATTATCATTTCCTTTATAAAACACACATTTGAGAGTATCATTGCCTGTATTATCAAATGTAGGTTCATACACAACTAAGTAAAAACTATACGAAAATTCAATGCCTGTTCTTTCATTGTCGGATGGGATAATTGTTTTGGCATCAGAATATACTTTAGGGTCTTGATATATAATAACTTGCCCGTCTTCTGAAGAAGCAGTATATGGTAGAACGTTTAAATATCTATTCTGAACTGTTGATGCCATATTAAATACAGATTGAACTACATAAAATGCAGCACCAGCAAGTGCAGTTATACCTAAGCCTAATGCAATTTCTCCAGCTACACTTGACATCCTATTTTACTATATTTAACCAGTAAAAATATATTTAATAAATGACACCGGGTCATTTGCTGGACTTGACCCAGTTGGCCCTGCCATATATGTCTTATAAATCTCATCGGGATTTAATACACTATTAAACACTTGTAATCTAGAGAAATATCCATCAAACCCACCGCCTTGTAAATAACGAAGAGCTGTACCATTCGCACTATCAACCTTGAAAAAATTTTTATATACACATGTTTTTATTAACTTACCATCAAGATATATATCAAGTGTTTTGCCACTCATAGTAATACATACGTTTAGCCACTTTTGTAAGGATACATCTTTGACATCACATGTACTTGATGGCTCATCCACTTGCATAGGTTTGAAAAATTGTGTCATATCACTTCTAAAGAGTGAATTATCATTTACATTGTTTTGAGGACTATAATTGGTATCAGTTAATTTATGGAAATCCATTGGGGTTCCACCAGAGCAATCATCCGCGTTACTTCCAGAGCAATCTGCTATACCGTAATTGCGAGCAGCACCAGATACGCTGCTATCGGAAGGCATTGTATGTGCTCTAACCATTAAAGTAGGCTTGAACGCTCCTAGCGCGACTAGAATTGTAGAAAAGGGATTTCCACTCGTTCCAGTAGAGTATATTTCCACTAAATGTTTTCTAGAACCTTGGCGATAGTTATAGCCTGACACATATATCCAGAAATTTAATGTGAATTCTCCACCATCGTATATTCCTGAAGGAATTTTAATATTATTTTTAGGAGTTTTATCATCATTTGCGACAACCTTATCTGCTAGAACAACATTCTGTTGTAAAGTAGAGCCGCCAGTAATATATTTATAAATAAAATAAATAAATACTGCTACTACGACAATTGTTACCAGATATATTAATGCATTAACCCCAAAACGACGTAATGGATTAATATTTTTTCTGACAACTTGCTGGGCCGCTTGCATTCTTCTCTCTATATAGAATTATGCGTAATTTGTATCCCAATTATAATATGGTTTTGCTGGCGCAACTCGTGGAGAATTAATACAATCTCCAGAAGAACATAATGAAGGCATATTTGGAACACCGGAACCACTGGATAAACGGTCTAATGATAACTTTGTAAATGCGATGTCGGGGGGATTATTATTAAATAATGGAGAGCCCTTTGTAGTTGTTAAAGAATTATACTGAGTTTCTATTGCTTTCGCGCTTTGAATTGTATCATGTATGCTAAAAAATCCACATGCGCCATTTATTGCAGAGTGACCCACTTTGATTGTTTTATCTATTACAGTAGGGTACACATTCGCGGTCGTATGCTTTGATAATACGAGAGTGCTATTATAGTATATATCAAATCTTCTACCTTCACGACTTATAGTAACCATTGTCCATTTTTGAAACGGTAAAGGAGGTAGTACAAATGTTTCAATATATAAATCACTATTTTCATCACCAGTATGAGGGCCTGAAATATCTTTTGCGTATTTTACAGGATTTAATTTATCACCAGAAGCATCTTCAATGGCACCAGAAGACTGTGTTTTAATTGTTAACTGAACGGATGCTTTACCTTGGCGACTTGCATCGGGAGCACCAAGTGCTTCAAGAACAATAACATTATGATTAAGATTAATTAGAGGTATATATCCTTGATGAGTACATGTAGAGCAATCAGTTCCACTGACCCCTCCACATGCGCACAATGAATAACGACCGGTATTACAATTTGGTAAAGTCGGGTCAGAAGCCGAAGTAGTACACGGTGTCGCAGTTCCAGTTTTTTGAAGACTTTCTAAATAAAAGAATCCTTGAAAACTGCAAGAACCTTTATCTTGAAAAGTACTGGAACTAAATATTGTATTTGTAGTATTTAATGGATAATTTTTATTATCTTGTACACTTAATCCAGTAAACGGGATAGGGATAAACACTAATATTAAAAATATGAGAATTATTATTATTAATGAAATAAATACATATATTTCCATCTAATTTATCAAGGATTAAAAAAGGTATTTTGAGCTACATCTGGAATTAAATCGCGTATTTGAACACTAGTTAATGCTCCATTATAAAATTGTACTTTGCCTATTTTTACTGTATTACCAATAAACCCTATTGGTGTATAAATACCGTAGTTTGCTCCAACAGAATTTAATGATACATTTTTTCCTAATAATGAACCAATCTTGTAGGTGTCTACAAGTTTTTTATTCATATATACCTCTACAAAATCACGTGTTAATACCATAGTAACTTTGAATACTTTATTAATTGGTATATTCTTAATGATAGATGCAATTTCTAGATTGGTTCCAGAAGGTCTAGAATCTCCATAACCCCCTGCTTTTCTTCGCTTAGTGCTAATGACATCTACTTTTGTAGAACTAGTATCAACTGTATATACACCTATCTTCATATCATTTTTAACAGGGTCAACATAGATTACAAAATTTGACCCTGTAATTTTATTTAATAAATCACTCGTTGTAGAATTTAAAATCATTGGCGTTTCTTCTTCAGAATCCCCTTTATATTCTTTGAAATTACTATTACTAATGTTATCTATTTTATTTCCACCGAAATAAAATAATACACGTGGAACGTTGGTTGATAAATATGTACCATTTAGGAAGCAATCAAATGATAAAGTAAATTTATCAGTAGATATACTTTTTATAGTTGGGGTGAAATCCATTTTCTCATCGCTATTTGCAGGTGTATTTGCATATAATGATACACTATCATATTTAGCATCATTGCCAGTAGTATTTGGCACAATTAGTTTTGATGGAAACATAGAAGGTAAAAAAGGAACGAAAAAATAATGTATAAAAAACATAATTAAAAATATAAGAAATGCTATAAGGCTGGTGTAAAATAAATACATTGAACTAGTTACAGCAGCACCAGTTACATTTTTTGATGCATATGCTGATGCTTCCATCTACTTCTTCTTAAGAGTTTTATTGTATTTACGTAAATCCCCTTTCTTTGTATCAAATCCAATTCTTTTATAATATGCACTTGCTTCACTTGATTTACAATCTATTAAACCTTCTCTCAAATAGCATACAAATGATATACGACTAAAATTCTTCTCACCTCCTAATGTGCCGGTAGATGGGTCTTGAAAATATATTTTTGGCAGACTTTTATTAAACTTTTTTTGCGACTCTGTTTCAGTCATTTCAGTATTACAGTGAAACTCATGTACATTCATGGCAAGATAATCACCAGTGCGTACATTAAAACCAACTTTATATCTTGGAAAGATTGTATAACCGCCACTATATTGACCCCGTTCAATAGCAGACAAATTACCAAATCCTTCTTTAAAATCACCAGCATCCATATGTAGTGCGGTTCTAAAATTACGATTAATTGTTACAGATGAAAAAGCAGTATCATCAATACGAAACTTTGGTTGTTTCTTTGCTCTAGTTAATTGTTTTTTGTATTCGCTCGGTGTAAGAACTTTAAAACACTTGTTTAAATACTGAATAAAGGGAGTTCCTTTTTTAAAATTTTCAAAATATCTTTGCGTGTAGGATGTTAGTCTACAAGGAAGTTTCATAAATGGTGTTTCTTCAAAATATCCTAAAACACTACTAAATACATTATTATTTACTTTCATTTTTGATACTTTACCATCTTGCATGTAACGGGTAGACCATTTTGTTACTTCCACCGGCTTTCGTTTTTTCCAGTATGCGCTTTTTAGCTGAATCGGTCCAGCAGCAGCACCACGATTTCTTGATGGAGCAGATGTTTCATAAAATGCTTCATATCCAAGTTTAATAGTTTCTTTTGGTATAACATTTTTACGAAACTTAGCGAGTAATTCTTCTTTTCCATCTGCCATTTCAACATATACATCAACATCTTCATCAAATATTTTATCTGCGTCTTTTTCTGTACAGTAAATACCTTCTTTTGCTTCCATTTCTTCATTGCTAAGTTTTGCTTTTACAATCACTTTTTTAACATCTTTTTTCAAGGGTTTTGTTTCTTCTTTTGGAATCTGTAGGCCTTCAAATAAATCTTCTATATCTATGCCCATTACTAATCTTGTTTAGAGAAATAATAAATACAAAGTCCAGTTGTAAAAACTAATGCTCCCCCAATAAATCCTCCTTTCACCATAGAACGCATATCAATTTCATCAAGCATCTCTTTATTAATTACTGGACTTGTCCCTCGTGCTCCAAGTCTTTTTAAATAATATAATACTTCTAGTTCAGTCATTGTATCTTTCTTTAAAGAAATGTTTACCTCATTATGTAGAATAACAGTCCATTTGAATAAATCTTCACGTCTGTCTAAATGAGGTGTAATAGGATATTTCCGTAGGTGTATTTTTAAATGTTCTTTACAGATTGGACACGGTAAAAGAAATTGGAGACTTTCAAAAAATTCTTTCGCTGCTTTTTTTTCTGCGTAATTTGGTTTTGTGGGATATGCTAAAGCAGCGATATGAATTGTATGCCAAAAAAATGGCCCCCAAACGCTCGGAGGTAATCTCATCTTATAAATTATATTATATATATTCAGCAGTCTAAACGAGAATTGTATAAATAATTTAGTATTATGAATAAAAATCAAAATCAAAAAAAAACATTATTTTGTACAAACTGTGGCATTTATGGTCATTATATTAAAAGTTGTATCGCTCCTATAACGAGTTATGGATGTATCGTTATTAAAACTCCAGATGGATTTGACCAAGCAAAGGAATTACTAAAAAATGATAATTCTATATCGGGATTTGAAAACTATAGTAAAGATATGAAATACTTAATGATACAACGTCGTGACAGTCTAGGATTTATTGAAATTATACGTGGTAAATATAAATTAACAGATACTGATTATATTCAATATCATATTAATACTATGACAACAGAAGAACATACTAAAATTCTAACACAAGATTTTGATACGTTATGGAATCAATTATGGGGAGCACCGAGCGAGCAGTCTCAATCGTATAAAAATGATAAAGAATCTGCAAAAGAGAAATTTGATACACTTCGTAGTGGAAGTCCATCACTAGAATCTATGATTCAAACTGTAACAAAACAATGGCATTCTCCAGAATGGGGATTTCCGAAAGGTCGAAGAGACCCACGTGAATCCGAGCTACAATGCGCATTACGTGAACTAAAAGAAGAAACTGGTATTCATGAAAAAGATGTTATTTTTATTCGTAATTTAGAGTCTTTGAGTGAAACATTTTTTGGAAGTAATCATATACATTATTGCCATAGATATTATATATTTATGTATAATTCTAATAAAGAAGTAACGTACGATACTACAAACACCCATATGGTTCAAGAAATTGGCGATATTGGATGGTTCTCATTAGAAGAATGTTTAGATAAAATACGACCTGAAAACATTGAAAAGAAAGAAGTATTGCTACGGGCAAGTAGTTTATTGCGCAACTATTGTCCATTACGAACTTGTTAATAATCTATAGATGGCAACCAATAAGGAAGAATTATTAGAGCAGTGGTTAGTTGAGACTGACCCATCTAGAAGAAAATTAATGTTTAGTGAGCTTACATTAAGAGGACTATTTCCTGACGATATAGATTTTGAAGAAGAATATGGTTTATATCCAAGTGTTGAAGATGAAAATTTTCTTATGAAATTATTTCATAAAAGAGAGTTTGCTGAAAATAAGTATGAATCGATTGAAGATTTGGCTACATGCGAAGGACGTGTAGACTTTGAAATAAGTCCTGTTCAGAGATTTGTTAGTACATATTTATCTGGTAAAACACCCTACAACTCAGTACTATTGTACCATGGCGTAGGGGTAGGAAAAAGTTGTGCTGCAATATCAGTCACAGAAGCATTTTTACATATTTTTCCTAGAAAAAAAGTATTTATAGTTGCACCACCTAATATTCAGCCTAATTTTACAAGAACAATTTTTGACATTAATAATGTAATTATATCTGATGATATGAGTGTTCCAAATGTTCATAGAGGTTGTACTGGCAATCTATATTTACAACTAACAGGCACTGAATTTGAGAAAGATAGGAAAATAATTGAAAAAAAGGTGAAAACTTTCATGAATTCTCGTTACGAATTTATGGGTTATATACAACTTGCTAAATACATTGAGCGTATTGTCGCTAGAATATCGTCATATATCAAAGATCCTGAAATACGTAGATTAGAAGAAATTAAACTTATACGAAACGAATTTTCTGGAAAGTGTATGATTATTGATGAGGCGCATAATTTACGTGATATTCCGGGTGAAAAAGAAGAAGAAAATCTTGACGCTCCTGGTGGCTTAGCAGAGTTAAGTGATGCGCAAGAAGGCAAGAAACTTACGCCAAGTTTAACACGTGTCCTCAAATACGCATTAAATATGAAACTTGTATTATTAACTGCGACTCCTATGTACAATAACTATCAAGAAATTATATTTTTATTAAATTTATTACTTCAAAACGATAAACGCGCTGAACTTAAAATGTCTGATATCTTTAATCAGAAAGGTGATTTTATACCAGAAGGCCGTGATATATTTGGCAGAGTTGTGAAAGCGTATGTCAGTTATATGCGCGGTGAAACTCCAATATCATTTCCTATTCGTCTAAATCCTCATAAAGCTCCTAAACTCGATATTTGGCCAAGTGTAATGATGAACAATAATGCTGTCGAGTTAAGCGATGTTGAAAAAGAACGTTTATTACGTCTTCCAATTGTTCCAGTAAAGTATGGTGAAGAAACCTATGGCACATATGTAAAAGTTGTAGAAGATAGCGTTGAGCAATATGGATTAGGTGTTAATAGTATCGATACAATTGTTCAATCTGGCAATTGGATTTACCCAGCAGTTGATGAAGATGTGAGTATTGAATCCAGAATTCGTGATATAGGATTTGATAACGCGTTTGACGATAGAACTCATAGTATTCGTAACTTCACAAGATTTAGTTCAAAACTCGGTAAGCCGACATGGTTAATAGATACAAACTTAGTGAATTATTCGCCAAAGTCCGCATTTGTTATTAAGAATATTCGTAAATCAAGAGGTCCAGTATTTGTTTACAGTCGCTTTATTAAATCTGGCGCTTTACCTTTAGCACTTGCGTTAGAAGCAAATGGATATACCCCTTATGGAAGAGATAGAGGCTTATTATATGATGGTGTTCAACTTGATTCTGGTCGTCAATGTGCTCTATGTGAAGCCCGTGAAAAAGAACATAAATCAAATAGCCACAGTTTTGTTCCAGCAAAGTATGTATTACTCACTGGTCGCAAAGATATTAGTCCAAATAATAATGAAGCAGTTGTTGCTGAAAGAGCCTCTACTAACTATAATGGAGCAGATATTAAAGTTATTATTGGTTCTCAAGTTGCAAGTGAAGGTATTGATTTGAAATTTATTCGTGAAATTTATGTTGTAGATAGTTGGTTTCACTTGAATAAAATGGAACAAGTTCTTGGTCGTGGAATTCGTACATGCAGTCATGTACATCCAAAGATTCCAAAAGACCAGAGAAACACAACAATATATTTATTAGTAAATACAATAGCAAATAAAGAATCTGCTGATATGTATATGTACCGTTTAGGAATGATGAAAGCTTTACAAATGGGCAAAGTATCTAGAGTTATTAAGCAATATGCTTTGGATTGTAATTTAAATATCAATGTGAATGTTATTCAAGGTCTTCCAGTTTCAAAGCAAACAGATGCCCAAGGACATAATTATGAAGTAAATATTAACGACCAGAATTATACAAATATGTGTGATTGGATGGAATGTAAATACACATGCGCTGAGCCTATTGATATTGATGTTGATAACACAAGTACATTAACATATGATGAATATGATGCTCGTTGGAGAGAATCTCAGATTAAAAAAGTGATTAAGAAACTTTTTGAAACAAAAGAAGAGGATGAAGGGCTTTTATTAATGCGTGCTGAAGATTTAGTTGATAATTTATCTGGCATCCCTGTGGAAGCGTTATATAGTATTTTACATGATATTGTGAATAATAAATCATTCAGATTAGTAGTAAATAAAAAGGAAGGATATTTAACATATAAAAATGGTTTTTATTTATTTCAACCTATTAAAATTAATTATGATGATATACCTTTGGCAATGCGTATTGCTAATTATCCCGTAAAACTTGACGATTTTACTCCATCAAGAGAAAAGGTGAAAGTAGAAGAAGCAATTGTTCCTGTATCTGAAGAATCTGCTGAAGAAAAGTCGTTTATCCATAAATTTTGGGAAACTATTTTACTTATGGCAAAAAAGATACAAGTAGGATCTTTAGAACTTACAATTCAACAAAGTATTCTAGATGTGCTAAGTAAAAAGTTTACAGTTAAATCAGCCCAAGCAAGTGCTGCTGAAAGTTTAGAAAGTATTATTTGGTTGTATAAAACGATGAAAGATAATGTCGATTATAGAAGTATTCTGGCATATGTCTTTTTAGATTATGTATGGGATAATCTATTAACTACACAAGAACAATTTGTACTATCAAATAAAAGTGATGAAGTTACAATTAAAGTTGCTGAAGAGCAGATAATACAAGGTGGAAAGTACTTTCGATTCTTAAACTATTCAGAACCGTATGATATCCAATATTATTGCGGTAATAAATTATGCTTTGAAGCAGAAAAACGTATTCTTGATAAAGATACAAAAGATTTCTATAACATGTTACCTGAAGCAAATGTGCAAACCATTGGTCCAATGTATGGATTTATGGTTCCTAAATCAAAGCAAGTTACATTCAAAACAAATGTTCCAGCCAAAGTTGGTACAAAGCCAAAAGGTGGTAATGAATGTAAAATCAATACTGCTACCAAAGAACATTTAATGTTTTTATATTCGGTTGGTAAAATTTTAAAAGAAAGTCATATTAACGATTTTGATTTAAATGAAGAATCTATTAGTCCTGAAAGCGGTATTAGAAAGATAAGAAATGTAAATATATATTGCTCTTTAAAAGAATATATATTACGTTGGATGGATAAGAAGAAGGTTCGTAATTTACGCTGGTTTTATAGACCTATATCTTCTTATAAAACTGGACATAGGGGTAGGGTAACGAAATCCAAGGATTAGAAGCAAAGCAAAAAAACAAAAAAATTGTTATCTAAGGAAAACTATTATTACTATAGTAAGAGATGGAACATTCTGTAGTATTCGAAGAACAAGTATCTTTAAATCCAAGTGATTTCTCAAAAGAAATTATATCCATTAATGATTTATTGCTAAATAAACTAAAAACTCGTCTTGAGAATAAATGTTCTCGAAATGGCTTTGTACTCGCAGATACTCTAAAAATTCTATCTCGTTCTCTTGGAAAAGCGACAAACGGTCGTTTTGTTGGAGATTATAACTTCTACGTTCAACTTCAAGGAAGTGTGCTAAATCCTCCAGATGGAATTGTAATTGAAGGTGAAGTCATTAGTAAAAATAAAATGGGCTTATACATGAATTATAAAAATGCTATTCGTGTAATTGTTCCTCGTGATTTACATATTGGCAATGAAGAGTTTGATTCTGTAAATGTTGGAAATATTATTAAAGTTGAAATTAAGAAATCTCGATTCCAAGTGAATGACAATTCTATCCTTAGTGTTGGACTCTTCGTTGAAAAAGGTGGCGATGCTGCTGATGCTGATGCTGATGCTGCGGAATCAGTTGCAGAAGAAGATGAAGAACTTATTTTAGAGGAAAATGAGTAATTATAATGAAATACAAGATTACGAATTACGGAAGCAAGTATTAGAGGATTTAAAAATTCTCAATAAATCCGAGCAAGAAGAAATATTCAGAATACTAAAAGTATCAAATAGTTTTTTTTCTGAAAATTCGAATGGTATATTTTTTGATATGAGCAAAGTTGAGAAAGAAGTTTTTGAACAAATTGTTAAATTCTTAGAATTCTGTAAGAAAAATCGTAAGAATTTTGAATCAAGAGAAGAAGAAGAAAAGCGAGCGCAAGAAATTTTATACAACCTTACGGATTAGTGCTAGGATTAGTAGCTAGAATTCTGGTCTAAACCTACAGCACTATAGTTAAATAAGGAAATGCTTGAACAAATTGTTCAATGGACACAACAGAATCAAAATAAAGATATTAGTATTGAACCTATTGCTATTAAAATAGTTTCAGACAGTGATGATAATAACCCAGTGCCAACAATTGGTCCCGGTAAAGTAAGTATTATTCCCCTAGACCCTCCAGGCCCAGTATCATTGTATCTTTGGCACACAAATCCAGAATATAGGGCCGGTAGTTTTTTAACACGAAAGACAATTCTCCGAGAAAATCTAGTATCATTAAATGAAAAATTTCAAATTGAATTAAAAGGTCGTAGTTGGAATCGTAAAAAGGCGATTGAAGAATTACAGTCATTAGATACAGCTGCAGTATCACCTCAGCAAAGTTTTCCAGAACTATCAAGAGCCTTATGCCATGTTCTTGGATTTCAATATGCTGAAATTGATGAAAATTCGAAACGTATTCTTCCTTTTCCAAAAGACCTACGGTCATGGTCAAATGAATTCCCAGTATATCTCGCTTCATACGGATGTCGCAGCGTTTATATTAAGCCTGGTGTTGAAGAAGCACGTGGGTTTTTTAAAAAGTGGTTTTTTGATTTAATTGAAGAAGGATATCGTTATGAATGGCCATTGGCTGAAGGAACTGTAAAAGAACTGAAGGAACAATTATCTTCCTTTCATATTTTATTAAATGCAAAAGCAAAGAAAGATGAATATTGTGCGGCGGTTGGAAAAGGACAATCAATCCGGCACATTAATAATGAATTTACATAAAATTGATTAGAATTCTAAAAGTTGTTTGTTAGATTAAAGCATTGTCTATTTCTAGTTATAGGAATATACAATGGAGCTAAATAAAGCTGAAACAGAAAGTTTGAAAAAACAACTTTCTAATTGGCTCGAGCACCAAGATTATGAGCTGGAAAGCACATTTGGAAGAGGAACTGTCGATGCTACTACATTCTTCCAAGTAGCACAACGGCTGCGGTCAAAAGGTCTACGTGAGTTATCACAAGAAGACCGTTTGACAATTACGACACCAGAACATGTTCGTTTTACAATTCAAAGTATGGGTGTTATTCAACAATATTGCCGCGATGATACATTATCTGGGAAACCGTTTGCTGCCATGATTAAAGACCGTGCTTCTGCTGATGCGCAAATTGACTTCAAAGAGTATGAGGTTCGTGTAAAAACACGTCGTGAAATTCTAATGGCAAATGATGAAGAGCGTATCAAAGAACTCTTTTCAAAATGGCCGGTCCAAAAAAAAGGGTTTCGTATGATGCGTCGGTGGTCGTTTGAAGAGCCCGATGGCGGTATTCGTTATGATTTATCAATTGTTCGCAGTACTGCTCGCAGTTCCAGTGGTGAATTTAAATGGCAGCGTAAATTTACTGACCAAGACATATCAAATGCCCCATACTTATATGAAGTGGAAGTCGAGTTAATGCGTAAAGAAGGTGATACAGTTGAGATTGCGTTAAAGCGTCTTATTAAAGGTATTGGTGAAGTACTTCGTGGTATTCAGAAGAGTAGTATTTTAATGCGTAAAACTAAGAAAGAAGAGGTTCTTGCAAGTTATAAAGATTTTATTAAATCCAATAAATTTCTTGGATGCTACTCAGTTACACTACAGCAGCAAAATTTTAGTGATGTTGTTGAAGATAATGTCCCAAATATTCGCACTGGCTATAATGTAACAGATAAGGCCGATGGTCTTCGTTGTCTAGGATATACAAATTCGAGTGGAGAATTTTATCTTATTGATATGGGTCTAAATGTATATAGAACCGGCTTACAACAGAAGTTCTGTCGTGAATCTATTATTGATGGTGAATGGGTTACACGTACCAGTAAAAAAGAAGCAATTAATCAATTCTTAGTATTTGATATTTATTACGCCGCTGATAAAAAGATTGTAAGTAATTTACCATTTTATGATAAAGAAAATGAAGAAAAAACTCGTTATATCGAACTAAAAAAGTGGGTTGAAGCTTTTAATAAAGGGGATGGACCTACAAAGTTACTTCCATATCTAAATGCTCAGAATACACTACAAATATCTATGAAAACATTCCTATTTGGAAAGCCAAATGATTTTAGTATCTTTAAAAATGCTGCAAAGATATTGGATACGTATCGTATTTATTACACAGATGGTCTTATATTCACTCCTAATAATCTTCCATTGCCTGGTTACAATAGTGAGATGAATATTGTTGATTCGGGCATGACATTCTATTCGCAATTTAAATGGAAGCCTGTTGAAGATAATACAATTGATTTCCTAGTTCGATTTGAAAAGATGCCTAATAATCCTAAAGAAGACCTTGTGACAATTGGTATTAATCCTGAAACAAATGAAACCATTCGTTACAAAACGCTACGTTTATATGTTGGAAGCAATCGTTCCAAGTCATTTAATCCTCGTGATATTTTACTCAATGAACGCAAAGCAGAAACACATAATATTTCTTCCAATAAATATAAGGCAATCCCCTTTTATCCAAAAGAATTCTATGATTCTATGGCATCAGTATGCTATGGCGAAGTAAAACTCGACCCTGCTACACAAGAAGATTATGTTGCAACTGAACATAATAATGAACCAATCCAAGATAAGAGTATTATTGAAATGCGGTATGATACTTCTATGCCTCGTGGCTGGCGTTGGATTCCTCTTCGTATTCGTCACGATAAAACTGAAAGATTTCAAAAAGGTATTTTAGAAAGAACACTCAATGGTGAAAAAAATGCGAATGGTGTATGGAGCAGTATTCATGAGCCAATTACTGTAACAATGATTCGTTCTGGTAGTACTCAGCCAAATGAAGATGAAACGAAAAATAGCATTGCGAAAGCAGAAGCGCGTGATAATGTTGTATTAAAATACTTTGAGCGTAAAGCAGCCATAGAAGATGTTGCGTTTGTGCGAGGAATGCGCGACTTTCACAACCATTATATTAAAGATATTGTACTCTATACTCCTACATTACGTGGTGGGAAGAAAATTGTTCTTGATATTGCGTGTGGAACCGGCTCTGATATTCGTCGCTGGTCAAATAACAAAGTAGGATTTGTCTTTGGTATTGATTATGCGGGTGATAATATTACAAATCCTGAAAATGGAGCATATGCTCAGTATGCGAACTTTAAAGAGCGTAATAGAAATGCAGCATCGGTGCCTCCTATGGTATTTGCGATTGGTGACAGTTCAAAAAGAATTATTGACGGTCGTGCTGGCTCAACCGACGAAGAACGGGATATTATACGCAGTATATTTGGTCGTTATTCACCTATTGGTCCAATTCCTTCATACATTGACCATGAAGCCGCTGGAAATCTGAAAGGCGGTGCTGATGTAATGTCATGTATGTTTGCTCTTCATTATTTCTTCAAAGATAAAGAATCTCTTGATGGTGTGTTACGCAATATTCGTGAATGTTTGAAACTAGGAGGTTATTTTGTTGGATGCTGCTTCGATGGCGCTTCTATCTTTAATCTATTCAAAGACACTCCTAAGGGTGGAGTTTTAACTGGTGTTGAGAAAGACGCAATTATTTGGAATCTTCGTAAAGACTATGATATTGATGAATTAAGTAATGACGAAGATTGTGTAGGTCTTAAGATTAATGTTGACTTTGTTAGTATTGGCTCTCCTCACGATGAATATTTAGTGAACTTTCCCTACTTTGTTGAGCGCATGAAAGAACATGGTATGGAGTTACTAACAGAAAATGAATTAAAAGAAGTTGGTCTCAAACATAGCACAAATCTCTTCAGTGAATCATATGATATGTCTAAGAAGATTGGTAAGAACTATATTATGGCAGATTCTGTAAAGAAGTTCTCATTCTTAAATCGCTGGTTTATGTTCCGCAAGAGAAAAGAAGTTTCGTTAGCAGAAGAAGAAGGCGAAGAAGAATATGTTCCTATTGTAAATAATACTCGTAAGAAGAGTGTTAAAGTAAATGTTGTTGCTCCTTTAGATGCTGATGCTGATACTGATGCTGAGCCTAGCAAACTTAATACAGTTGTTGAAAAAGAAGATGATGTAATGCCAGTTGTCAAACAAGAAGAAAAAATTGTAGAAGGTGTTAAAAATGCAATCGCAGATGCTAGACTTGTAGAGCGTACAGTTCCTGTTGAAAAAGGTTCGGCAGCACCAATACAAAGACAGTATGCGTCGAATGAAATTATTAACTTCTATATTGATGCTGCTCTCGATGACAAGAAACTGAAAATAGGTGATAAAGGTGCAGCAAGATGGCTAGCACCTTCTGCGCCATTTCCCATCAAAGATATGGAAGATAAATCGATTGAATATCCTTCCATAGAACATTTTATGGCAGGTATGATGTATAAATATGGGGCGAATAGTCCTGAATTGGCTCAATCTCTGTTTAGTGATAATGGTACAATTCATAGAGGATTTGTACGTAAACGTTTACTAGAAACAGAAGCGCTAAAGAAAGCAATTCCTGAAGATAAAGACTTTGAATTTCTGAAAGAAGAAAGTACTGAAGTGAAAGCGCATACCACGCCAGCCACTTTCAAAAAGTATAAAGCTGTATATAATGAAAGTAAGTATGTTGCGAAGAAAGACGAGTTACTTCAATACGCAGTTGAACAAAGATATAAGAAAGATGCTCGTTTACGAAAGATTCTTGAAGCCGCTCGTTTGAATAATAAATATCTATTATTCTTTACACGTGGGGCTTCTAGTAATCTTGGTGGGTCCCATAAGAGTGATGGTAAAATTATAGGTGATAATAAACTAGGAAAAATGTATATGAGTCTGGCAGGATACTCTATGTAATATATAGATGAAGCCTATACAAATAATAACTTTAGTGGTGGTATTAATAGTTCTTATATTTTTAATGCTACGTAGTGCATCAATAGAAGGATTTTCTAGTTATCAAGGTGTTGGAAGATGGGATTCTAACATATATCCTCCTTGGGAAGGCACAAAGATGTATCCGGTTTCCATTAATTGTAACTGCCCCGATAATCACGATTTTATTGATAATAACTGTGTAAATCGTGATTATCCAAACACTGTAAGTAAACCGTTTTGTTATGACTCATTAGAATAAAATATAAACTCTCTACGGATTATTATAATTCTTTTGCCTAAATCTATAAAAAAAATCAACTGCTAATAGATGAAACTTCCTAAGATTCTTCGTAAATTATGCTTTCCAGTTGTAGCTATTCTAGTTCTTACCCTTATTGCCACGCTTGAACTGCGTGAGCCTTTTGTTGATGCTCCCCAAAAAACCGCTCAAGAGAGTAGCCGTAATACTCGCATGCCCTCTAGTGTGCCTAAGACTCCCCAGGCTGGTAGAAGAGGTACTGCTTAAATAATATAAAAATGAATTAAAGGCTGCGTAATATTACATTTTAGTAATATGCCCCAACCTTGGCAAAAGCTTTCGTTTATAAATAAACATCCTCGAGATGATAGTATTCGATTCCATGAACCAACACATACCTACTACATTGACGGGTCTTCTGACAAAGTAATTTCATGTACTGGATTTATTCATGCGTTCTTCCCACACTTCGACGCAGATGTAACAATTGCGAAAATGATGAAATCGAAGAAATGGACTTCTAGCGTTTGGTATGGTAAGTCGGCAGAAGAAATCAAGAAAACATGGAATGATTCCGGCAAAGAAGCATCCGCAAAAGGAACTGCTATGCACTTGGCCATTGAACAATATTTACACGGCTCTGAAGACCAAATTGATCCTGAAAATTATAAAACTATAGAATGGAAGTACTTTATGAATTTCTGGAATGATGTGAAAAATGACTTAGTTCCTTATCGCTCCGAGTGGGAAGTATGGATGAAAGAATATCTACTATGCGGCTCTATTGATATGGTATTCTATAGCAAAAAACTCAAAGGATATGTTATTTATGATTGGAAACGCTCGAAAGAAATCAAAACAAAGAATGATTTTGGAAATGGCTATGGTCCTGTAAAGCATCTACCAGATTGTAACTATTGGCACTATACTCTTCAATTAAATATTTACAAATATTTCTTGGAGAAATTCTATGGTCTCAATGTTGTTGATTTATGTTTAGTTATCATTCATCCTGATAATAAAAACTATAGGCTTATTCGTCTAAATATTCTTGAAGAAGAAGTTGAAGATATGATTCAATGTCGCAAACGTGCTCTCGATATGAATCTCAATAAGATGATTGTATTGCCGATTGATGAATGCGCATTTATCGAGGAATACTAGAGGGTTTAAGAATTTCTGGTAAGTCCTCTAAACGAAGTGTTATATCATTTGCGTTTTTTACAATAAAACCGCTGCTGCTATGAGTTATAACAATTACATATATTTTTTTTATTTCTGCATTTTTTAAACCAATCGCAGTTATATTTTTATCTTTTATAAAATCTTTTGTAAGAAGATTTATTTGAATAAACGCAGTTTTCTTCATTCCATACATCTTTAATAAAACATCTGTTCCAAATATTACTTTCTCTGGATTATATCCAACATATTTACTATCTATATTTAATTCATCCAAAATGTCAGTTAGATTTTTCTCTCTTGTTATTTCATAATATTTGAGTAAATTCGTTTTTGGGTCATTTGGATTTAGAATTGTTTTCATAGAAATGGGTAATTCCGTTAATTCAGAAATATCCTCAGGACCACTAATTACTTCTGAAGGAGCAGAGAATTCTTCATAAAAATGAGGTGTTTCAGATACATCTTTTGACCAAGTAAATCTTAAAAAATCAGACCATTCTGTAGAATTTTCTGGTATTATATACTGGTCTCCAATACGTATAGGCTTATCTAAGAAAACCAGTTTTGATATTTCATTTTGAAATATTTCTCTACGTTTTTCTGCATAGCGCAGTAACTCTTCAAATAGTTTCAACATTAAATAATTTGCAAGATTTATACCTTTAAACTTTTCAGATATATGTAATTTACATTTACCTTGTGTTGTAAATACACATCTATCATTACATGTTTCTTTTGTTTGTAATTCACAGTCTTTTCTTAATAAAGATTCATGCTTTGTCTCATTTGTTTCTGTACTAAACCATGATTGAATTAATGAACCAAATAATACTATAAGTCTTTTACGTTTGTCATTTAGAGATATTGTTGAATTGAATATAATATCGTCTTCAAGTTTTGTCTTTATAGTAGAGCCTTTTGTTTCTAACCAATTTGAAAATGTTATACGTAGATGTTGGTAAATTTCTTCTGTGTCTTGCTCATTTAAAATTTTCTTCTCTATTTCCTTGTATTCTTCATCTGTTCCAAAAATAATATCTCTATTTATTTCCCATTCAAATTCATCGATTTCAACAACTGGAAGATTTAATTGAGATGTTTTTGCTTTTGCGACTGGGATATATAGTAAATTCTTCAGTTGAAGCCCAACAATAATTTTTTCAGAATTTACTACAAGATGTGTAGGAGTATATCCTAAATATCTTGGAAATGCTGGTAATACATATTGTGCGTAAATACGAGCAGTATCTTCAGCACTTTCGTATTCAATATCATTCCAATTTATATAGAGTTGTTTATTGATAGATGTTTCTATGATTCCATCATCCACAATAGGTACTATAATACTTAAACGCTTTTCACTTCTATTTTCTGAACATACTATACCAGAAATATGATTGTATGAATCGCGTAATATACCATCAAAACTAAACTTTTGAGTTTTTTGTTTAATTTTATATATGGATTTTTCCGCCCTCGATAATGATATCATGGCGGTTGATTTAATATATGATTGTGAACTATATATTGTTTTTGCTGGACCACTACATGCTTTTTGATATTGGCCATATATTTTCTTGGCAATGTTAGGCCATGAAGCATAATTCGCATATTGAAATACTAAACTGTATGGCTGTCTTGATTCTAATCCAGTAATTAAATTGTCGACATATACGATTGGTTCCCAAGAACCTGAATAATGATGTAATAAGAATGCTACATCGTTATGACCCATATATTCATTGTTAAATCCAAATGGGGGGCAGCGAATATTAATATTTCCATCTTCTTTCATATCTATAACAATAAAGTTTATTCCTGGTCTACCTTCTTGTAATAATCTTGGATGTGCTAATAAAGATGCAAACTGTCTATATTCTTTTGTAGAAGTATCCGATAAAAGAAAACTTTTAAATTTATAATATGATTTTATAATTCTATCAATTTCTTCAGCATTTCTATCTTCTCTATATTCTATATTTAAATTTTTATCAGCCCATATAGAAGGATTTGTGATTTCTTTCACAGTATATTGGGGGTTATAGAATTCTAATACAGCATTACCATAATTTAAATTTACAAACAGCGACGGTGTCATAATATCTAAAATACGTCTTTTCATTTGATATGCTGAATTTCTTAAATAATATGGTGCAATTGCCGCTAAGAAACTGTCATATTTATATCTATTTCTATTTTCCACACCTACACGTAAAAAACCTTTTGCATTTGGTAGAACTTTTTGAGGATTTCCTACACGTGTTATAATATTTGTTGGGTCCTGTTCAAATAGTTCATTTAATTCTTTAGGAAGAATTCCAACTTGTGGTCCATCTCTATCACCAATTTCTAGTGGTAAATATTTATCTGTTAGTCCAATAATATACTTTTTATCTATTCTATATAATGTTGTACTATAGTCAATAATTGGTACACCAGATTCTAGAGTTTCTTGCATTTCTTCTACTTCTTCATCTTCGTTTTCATTTTTTCTTAGTTTCTTTTTCTTTAAAAACCCTGATTCAGTATCTTTAAATGTAATAATACTAGGGCGAACAAAACAGCATGGTAACTTTAATCCATTGGGATGAGATGTTTTCTTCAAAAAATTAACCCATACATGTCTTTTATCAGATTTAGGTTTAGGACTTCGTTGTATAACTGTTTCACCACGACCAGGGTCTTTACGACTTTTTACTAAAGTACCCATACAAAATGGGCATGTATTTTCTGGTTTAGATTTTCTTATTGAGCCATCCGATTGTTTAATAGGTCTTCTTAGAGCCGTTCCTTTAAAATCTTTCTTTAAAACTACAATTTCATCTCGTGTGCAAAAATACTCACTACATACATAATAATTTTCTCTACGAGGATTTGAGCCGCCATATTTTAAGATTGTTATAATATTATCAGGGTCGCTGAGAGGATCTACTATATCATTTTCTCCTTCTGGAAGAGGATATACTTGAAATATAATATCTTCATCTTCCGCATACTCTTCTCTCATAGCAGCATATTGGTCTTGATTTAACACGGCTGGCTGTCTCATATCATTTGCAGCACACATTTGGACATATGCCTTATCAGATGGATGAGTAACATCATACTCAAATAATGATTTATCTGCTTCTTTCAGTTTATTAATAAAAAATTTAGCAAGACCTTTTTCTTTTTCTTCTTCTTCTGGTTTCTTTATTTCTGGTTGTACTTCTTCTTTGAATCTTACACCTTGTACTTCTTGGTCTACTGGCACAGTATCTTTCGCAATACTTTCTTTAATAGACTCAATATCTTCATGTGTTACTTCTTCTTGCCCAAGAAACATTAATTCATCATCTTCAATTCCTTCATAAGTTTCTTCTTCTTCATCTTCACTATTTAATTGAGATACTTGTTGCTCGACGGCAGTAAAAACCTTTGTATCTTTTGGTAAAACACTTAATGCGTCATCATCTAAACTAAATATTAATCCAAATGCTGTTAATATTCTTTGTAAATTAACTATACTGTCGACATTTGTAAAATGTAAAGTATAGATTGATTTTTTCTGGTGTATTGCAATATCAATGCCAGGATTATTATAAGGCGTATATTCTTTCGTTTCACCAGATATATTTGGCTGAACCTCATCTTTATTTTTCCACCAATTTTCCACCTTTTGTCTAGCAGTATCCATATCTAATTGGAATTCTTCTGATACTAATTTAATCATTTCAGGTACTGTTGCTTCTCCTTTCAGAATCTTCTTGTTTGAAAGAAGTGTTAAATATGTAGATATATTATCTTCTGTTACATAATTATCAACAAGTTTATAACGTAACATCATAAAAGGATGCTCATTCGGTAGTGGTGTAATTTCTTGAAAGATTGGTTTGAATAATTGTAGTCTTTTTTCAAATTGTTTCTTTGTAAGTGTTACTTCTGTAGGAAGTTTTAAACCAAAAATGAAATTACCAGAACCAATATTTGGAATCATTTTGTTTTTATTTATAATATCTATACCATTGAGTAAGTCTGGTACGAAATTATCAAAGTCCATATAAGGGTCCACTTTTCTTACATCCTTTGGTGGCTCTATAATTAAATCAAATGAGCCATCATCAAGAATACGAACTGTAGGATATATATAAGGTAAATTTAATAATGTTGTTTTTAAAGCAATTTTACTTAATATAAAGTCACGTTCTGGTGTAGGACTTTTTTCATCGCTCCATTGCTTTATTAAATTAGGATTATATACACTAGGAATATTTAAATTTACATCTTTTAAATGTATTTTTGAAATAGGTGTAGAGCCAAATGGTATTAGACGAATATATGGACGTGTTTCATTTGCAACCATATCGTAGAATAATGATTCAATTCCATCTTCAATATCATTATCAATAAATGATAAGCGTAAAAAACGTATTCCAATAAATGAAAATGGTATAATAGGATTTTCTTCTTGTAGCAGCACTTGAATTTTACGTAAATATTCTGATTTTTTACTAAATAACGAATATCTAGTATTTAGTGCGTTCGTATTTTCTTCATTAGGATATGATTTCCCCATTTTTAGATGGGGAAAATATGGGTAAATTCTACCATAATATTGTTTTTCTGATATTGGCTGTACACCTTTATAGAAAGTTATTAAATCTTTGTAAAAATATAAATGTAAAACATTATTTCTTAGACGTTTATTTATAATTAAATTATCATATAATTGTATATCTACAATTTTTTTAGAACCATCGCTTGATACAAAATTGGATAATACTGGTTCTTTTTCACTAATTATAAATTCTGGTGCTGGTAATAATGTTTTCCAAGAAAAATCTAATACGTCAATATATGTTTTATTTTTATAGAAGATTAGTTGGTTGTTAGGTGCGGCAAATCCTTCTAGTTTAAACTTTTCATAAATAGCATATTTTAAATCACTCACTGTATTTATTTGATATATATTATCGATTTCCAACTCTTCGCCATTATACATAATCTTAAATGTATCATATTGTAATGATGTTAACAATTTAGGTCTTATAATTGATTTCAATAGATTTTGGAATTTTTCTTCATATGTCGGAGATTCCATCTATTTTACCCTATATACTTACTATGCCACTTTTATCCTAATGATGCGTTGCTTCAGAATATCTTGACCCTCGGAAACCTTCTATTTTCGTTGCGTCATATGTTGGTTGGTCAGTAATAGACATACCACAATATTTTACAGGATGTGCTTTAAAGTCTTGTGCTTTATAAATGCCTATTGATTCTGCCTCCTTTATCAACCATGCAAAGTTGTTCCAAAAATCTTCACCGTGACCTACTGACTTTGTAATCATATGACCCATTTCATGTATAGAAACAAACATAATCACATTTTCGTCAACAAGACTTTCATCATTCGTTTCTCTCTGTCTTAAACACAAATGTACGGATTCACCTTTATTCACACTGTAACTTGTTAGATCGGCATCTGGTGTTGATTCATAAAAGCGTTTTGGGTCTGCCTCAAAGTTGGTAATAAGTTGTTTTACTTGTGGCTTATCAGGATATTTTTGTTCTAAATGAATTTTAAGATTTGATAATTTAATACGCACCTTTGCCATTAAATTTGCCGCTTCTTGTTTATCAGGCATATCACGAACTAAATAATCTTTGTTATCAACTGTGCTTGTCACATATACTGAAGGGTATTGACCAAGACCAAAGAGTTTTTTAATTTCATTCACTGGGTTAAAATTCATTTTACTAATTTATAATATATATTAATAGTATTTTTAACTATCAATATATATTTAACTATCAATATATTTAAGCAATCTCAAGACTGCGGCGATTTACATCAGGCTCAATTGTAGAGTTCTGGAAAACAGAAACAGGGACCTGGGGATTCGGGGGCTCAGAGCGGAGTTGATAATTGGCATTGCGTAAGCTCTGACCAACAGTGTTTACGCCAATTAATGCACCAGCGGAAAGAAAGTTCTTGCCCTTCAGTGAGCCATTACCCATAGGGTTTTGCTCGGCCCACACACTATTAACGTCCTTGGGTAAGAGCTCAGAGGGTGTTAATTGGTCGCGGGGATAGCAGCCAGAAGGCGCATCAGCATTGCCAAAGTCGGCAGGGCCGGAAGGAGAATTGGGTACTACATCGGGATTACCTTGTACTTCATCTTGACGAACACGCCCGTTAATAGCGTTTTGACCAGCGGAGGCAGAATAATTTGATGCCGCAGATAATGTGCTCTGGAACCCATCACGCTGCTTGCTTACAAATAGATTGGGCTGTAAAAACATTAGCCCTATTACGACGACACCAGCAACTAATACAAAAGTGACAACTGTTCCGAAAGAATTCTTACTACCTGCCATATTGCTTCTGTAATAATACAAGCGTATATTTTTTGAATTCTTTGTTCTTAAATTTGGGTTAATCCTCTTCATCAGTTTCATCTTCTTCAGAATCAAAGGAGATATCGGAATCGGAGCCTAATTCTGTTTGAACTCCATAGCGTCGGAAGTATTTTTCAGCCATTCTCTCAGCTTTCATTGTTGCAATTGCTGCTCTTAGTTTGGCCTGTCGAACCTTTTGTTTTAGAATTGCTCGGGAAGAAACTTGATGAACATTTTTATCGGAAATATCAAATGGAATATCTACATTTTCAATAATATCATTTTGTTGAATAACAATTGTTCTAGGCTCAGTTGATTCAAGGTCTTCTGCAAATTCGATATGATTTGTTGTCGTAGTGCTTTCATTGATTTTTACGTATGTTAAATTCCACTTCATTTCAAAAGATTTTGGTGTTATTTCAAAAGACTTAGGAATCCATGTAAATTTAAATGAATTGCCGTAGGTATATAGATTAAGTGGAACTATATCAAATGTATGAGATACCTTCTTTATAAAAATATGGGGTTTAATCGGGGATGCAAACCATGATTTACTATCTTCATTAATTTTTAGTGAGAGTGTATTAATAATTTCTTGAAATTCATTTGATGTTATATCAACTGTCCTAAAAAAAGCATCACCGGAAGTAATGCTCCGCATTTCAGTATAGTTAAAAATATTAGTATTAATTTCAATCGTGTAAGAATTATTAGAGGGATTCCATTGAGGCACTGTAAATATCATCTGCGATTTTATATGTTTAAATCTTTAGGCAATCTAAGTAAATGGATTCTATAAAGAAAAATGATGTAATAAAAAATTTTATTCAAAAGGCCTTTCTAATGCTTAGTAATGATGAATCTAAAAAACATATTCAAGTATATATTATAGACCCGATTCTAAATCATGTATTGGAGCGAGTGTTTCCGTATATTATCCTTACGACAGTATTATTTATTATATTAATTGTATGTATTATAACAATTTTTATATTTATTTATTATCATATTACAAAAATATAGTATTCTACAAAAATATAGTATTCTATGGCGTATTTTTCAATTGAATGAAATAATTATATATAGTAATGAATAACCAAGTTGTACAGAAGGAAGATATTGCTAATTTGATTCGTAATTATGTCCATTATGATAATCTAGTATCAAATTTTCAAAAACAAACGACCAATGCAAGAATTGTACGTGATGATTTTGAAACAAGAATTATTAATGAATTAAAAAATAATAAAATGCAAAATGCTATTATTCAAATTGTTGGAGGGAAACTAAAAGTTGTTGAAGAACGGCACACAAATCCACTATCATTTAAGGGATTGGAAGAATCATTACATTCCTATTATCGAGGTAAAAAAGTTAGTGATGATACAACTAACATCATTAAATTTGTAAAAGAAAACAGAACTTTTGAAACAACACTGAAGCTAAAAAAGATTCCACAACTTCCTGAGCAACCTGGTCCTAAGGTCTAAAGTGGTCTTCATTCTATAATATATATGTTGGCATGAGTTTAAAAAATACATTTGCTTCTTGGCAAAATGAAGAAGTTATTACACATCGCTATGGAGCAATAACAATTAATAAATTAATTCATATTTTTCTAACAAATGGAATTATTCCATTTATCAAAAAGAATGGCTATATTTTTTCAATGTCAAAAGAATATACTGAAAATAGTCTTGCAACAATTTTATTCCATTTAGATTTTAATAAATTTTATAAATTTAAATCACCATGTGATATTACGTTTGATAATGAATTTGTCAATGATTATTTATATTATCCAGATTGGGAAACATTTTGGAAAGTGTGGAATCATTGTACAAATAATTTTTTTGTTGATGCTGAACTAGAAATTCAGATTTTAATGTGGACATGTATCGATATTAGAAAGTCAATGGCATGTAAGGAATATCTAGAGGATAGTGATGTAGATGACGAATATGGGAATAAACTAAAAAATATGGATCCATATTTATTAGATCAATTAAATGCTACAAACCACTATAAATTTACACGGTTTGAAAATTCTTAAGAATTATACAGCTCGCCACTTATCTTCATTGAACGGGAGTACTCCCATACGGTCAGCTTCTTTCCTAAATTCTTGAACCTTTCTATCCACTGCTAATGAAGCCACAGACATAGGTATCTGCCCTTGTTTCATTAATACTTCTTCATCATGCTCGGACTGTGCTGGTTTTACGCCATAACAATTTACACCAAATTTGAGTTCGGGATTATCAAAGAATCCACCATTTAATCCAGTAGTTCCACAAGAATTTCTATCTTCTTCTGGACCTGATTGAACTTTTTTGTAAGTATCTTCTTGTATAGGATATACAGCCGCTTGTCCTTTCACCCATCCATAGTTACACCAATCAGCACCTTTTGACCATGCCTCTTTGACTTGGTCATAAGTTGCCAACTCAGCACCTAATGCTCTACATAATGGCTCCGCATCGTAGTATGAAAATTCATTTTTACTTACATTAAAAACTTCTGAATTTCCTGAAGGTATAAGTTTATCAAGAATAGATTTTGTTTTTAATTCGTTTTGAGGAGGAACTGGAGCATTTGTTACATCTGAGTCTGGTGGTTTAGAAGCATCGATTGGAGGAGTAGTTTGTTTATTAAATGCATCACGAATTCTTTGATTTATGTTATGTATTCCTGCCAGAATTTTATCCTTATACATTGCAATAATTACAATTGTTATAATACTTATCGCGATAAATATAAATATAGGCCACATCCATTTATGAGCATATCCAGAATTTACATTTGTAGAAACATTTGGAGAATTTACTTTTACATTATTATTACCTAGTAATCCAAATAAACTATTATTTTTACTATTAGAATTACTTGATAATGGAATCATACTATTAATCGCTTGGGGAGTTGATTGTATTGCATTCGATATAGAATTACCCATATTTTTTACAGCAGTATTTGCGGACTTCACTAATGAATTTGCGCTATTCGTGATATTTTCATAGTAATTACCAAATCTACTATTTGGCGTATTTGTGGCCATCTAATAAAGAAGTTTTTTTAGTTCTTCCATTTGTTTTTGAATATGTTCTACAAAAGAAGGAACTCCAACATCTACATGAATAGAATCCGGGGCTAAAGATGGATAGGCAATCCCAAATCCATATGCCTTTTCAATACCAAATATTCTTCCATTCGTAGAATTATATTTTGTTATATCAAAATTTGCTCTTATTTTTTGCGCTTCAAACCCGATGCTATATATTACCCAATCAGCTTCTTTTGACGCTTTAATAACTTTATCAATTTCATTTATATTTAGTAATTTTAGTTTTGTATACTCATTGTTTAATATTTGCGATGCTATACGCTCTGCTTCTTCTTTTATTCCATCATATTCTCCATCCTTCGCGAATAAAAAAGGAACTTTACTTTTATATATAGCCGTTGTTTGAATATTTAATGTATGAAGATTCTCTAAAATTAAAGTACCACTGTGTGCTATTCCGAAAAGAATTATCTTATCATTTGGCTTTACATATTGTTTTAGAATTTCTCGATTTAACGCCACATGCAATGGTATTATAGGTATATCACATGATAGTTTCTTTGGTGAAGAACCTTGGCAACAGATTATACTTCTTGATTTAATAGTGTTACCATTTTCTGTCTCTAATGTGTAGTTCTCCTCATTATTAATATTTATAACTTTTGTTTCATATGTATCGACTATTTTTAGAAAACTCTTTGTAAAATCTTTTATGATGTTTGTCAAAAGATACAGTGGTGTAATTTTATTTATATCATAACTAGAATATTCTTCCGGAATAGTATATTCTGGTTTTATACTTTGTAAAGCAGTAATAAGTTTTGATAATGGTGTATTACTTATTACATTACCATATTCACGCATGAGAGCACCACCATCGTAGTATGGGTCAATCACACATACTTTGCTTAGATTGAAACCGTTTTGTTGGAGAATAGCTAGAGTTAACATTCCAGTTATTCCATATCCAATAATTGCTATATCATACATTCTCTAATCATATGAATGATAATCTCGTTCTAAAAGACGCGATGTTGGTAAAGCTCCTTTGAAAGTGTAGTTTCTAAATTCTTCGTATGGTTCTGGTACTGGTGCTGGTGCTGGTGCTGGTGCTGCTGCTGATGAAACATAATAATTAGCACAACTAAATGGCAGAGTTGTTGTAATTAATGGTGTATTCGCTTCTATCCAGCATGTATAGTAATGATTAAATTTTGTCACCTTCTCCATTGTTAAAGGTGCGTTAGAAGTTTGCCAATTTGATACATCATTCAAAAGCGCAATCTTAATATTGCTATTTGTGGGATTATTGAAATAAGTAGTATAAGTGGCAGAATTAACTCCTACACTTGCTAAAAGTCCCATAAGTGGTGCCTCTGCTTGCTCCATAAAGTCATTTCTTGAAAATACAGAAGATGTAATTCTAGCAACTTGGTAAAATTTTATATTACTTAATGTTGTTAGTCCAGGCCGAGTATTACCAGTCATATATAGTTTGAGCGACATTGTTGGGTTAATTGTTTCACTATAAAATACTAATCCATTTACCAAATATGTTAGCTGATTATTAATAATATATATAGAAAATGTGGTTGGGGTTGAATATGTAGCAGTTAAACTATTATTATTGAATATAGTATAATTAGTGGAATTATCTGAATTATATGTAAATCTAAACGCATATACTAAATTATTGATATTATTTGTTAGACCGGCAATAATATTATCAGATAGGTTCGCAGATAGAATATCGTTCATTACTGGAATATTAAATTGTAAATAAGTATTGTTAGCAGAACTATTGTATTGTTCTTCAGAATAAACAATTTGATTTTGACCTGTAAATCTTACTGTAGTATTATCATAAACACTAGCGCCAGCAGAATTAACTTTAAGGGTTACAGTTTCTGTGCCTAGAGGTATAGGAAGAGAAGAGATACCATCTCTGCCATTTCTGCCATCTCTACCATCTCTACCATTTGTACCAGGAGGTCCTTGTATTCCATTAGAACCAGGTGGTCCTTTATCTCCATTAGAACCAGGTGGTCCTCTATCTCCATTAGAACCACGTGGTCCTTGTATTCCTTGTATTCCTTGAGCTCCGTTACTACCAGTATACCCTCGTGGCCCCTGAGGTCCTTCAAACCACGATGCTGTATTACCCATTATTCTATAAATATAATACTATTAAATAGTATCTATTTATATCTAATCCTCAGCAGGCTTTGTGCGATTTCCTCCACGACCAGCGATAAACTGACGTTGGTCAGGTGTGGTGCAAACACAGCCACCGCTGCAACTTAAACTAGAGCCGCAGCATGAAGGCTTACATTGATTATTCTTAAACATGAATAGCGAATCATTGCCTAGTTCAAAAGGAGCACCGAGTAAAGGCTCATCGGGAGATGTATAACGCCAAGAAGAGACGTTATTGCCGGTGGGTAAAGCAACTCCGTCAAAAGCACCGATAGGTTCATAAGAATCCTTCGCACCCCCAGATACTTCAGCGTAGTTCGTGCGGAAACCTTCCTTTACAGCATTTTTATGTTGCATCGCTTGGTTCATGGCGGGACTAGCATTCTGGAACTCTTCAGGCATTTTAGGAGTATTCGCATTTAGTGTTGCTTGATTTGAAGGAGGCTCGGGGATTGTAACATTCATTGGTCCTTTATTTTTGGGAGCACGAACATTCGCTTTGGGGGCCTTAGGCATTGTAGCATTCATTGGCGCTGGTTTGGCTGGAGGTACGGCGGTATTTACAGTAGGAGGTGTTGGCATAGGAGGTGTTGGCATAGGTGGTGTTGGCATAGGAGGTGTTGGCATAGGAGGTGTTGGCATAGATGATTCATTATCTGGCGGCATAGTGTTCTCTGGCATAGAGCCAGTATCTTGAAATCCCTCACTAAAGACACCACGTAAGCCAAAAGGTATATGGTACACTCCTACAAGTGAAATTACAATCAAGGCTACGAGTGTTAGAACTAAAACATTCGTCTTCATCTTCTTCTATAATATCTTTTTAAAATGCTTTTAAAGAAAACTTTCTTTTTATCCAATCTTTATCTGCGGTGTAAATTTTTGACGCTTCTGGGATAGTTCTTTCGGTAAGTTTAGAAACAGCATCCAGTTTGCGATATACTCCAAGAGCACCATATTCTTCAATTGCCTTTTTTAAAGCAGCATGTCTTTTATTTTCTGGAAAAGACATTGAATACCCATATTTATTCAATTCACCTTTGCGTAAAGGACCAATGGACTGCTCCCCTTTGCCGGGTAAACCTGTATCTTTTACACATTTTGGTCCAACGTAAGATAAAGAACGTTTATGAACTTTTCTTATTCCTTTTTTTGTGAAAATCCCTTTTTCAAGAATCGCCGTAGAATATTTACGAGCATATTCTTTGCGTTCAATCATACCGGGTGGACAAGCCTTGCGAGAAAGACTACGAATACTTGGTATAAGTTTCTTAACTGCTGATAATCTACGTGTTTGCTTTGCACTAACTGATTTCTTAAAATTGTTGGATGACTCTTTTTTTACAGTTGTAGACTTTACGCAACGTCTAGGCACTTTATTACCCTTTACTGTCTTATACGCTGAGCGTTTATGATATCCTTCAGGGCATCCAGATAGAAAACTATAAGGTTTTGATTTTTCATACTTATCACTAGCCATTCTATATATTATCTATTTTTGTTAAATTTATATCATTTGATATAATATTGTTATCTATTGGATTTTTTAATAAGTCATGTATTAAATAATACTGTAACATATTTTGGTAATACGATGAGCGAGGATAATCTTGAAGTGTTTCTTTGAATTTATTTCTTAAACTTTGTAGTTTATCGGGAATAGTATCTAGAGATTTTAAACAGAATACAATTGGATTTAACATTCCAAAAAACTGTGTTAATTCTTTTTCTACATTCCGTAGCATAGAAGTATTTTGACTTTTTAATGTATATTTATCTTGTACATTCTTTTTAATAATTTGTAAAATACCACGAAATTTCGAAATCATCATGTCGTCATGTTCCATTTGCATATCAAGTACTTTATCTCCATCCGGCTCCATATCTAAATCTGTACGGAGAACTTAAACTTCGAAAATTATACATATTCATAAGATGAGTCAACGCCAAAAGAAACTTCGCGATGAGCCTCCGCCACCACCATTAGAACCCCAGCAAGCAAAAGACCGCTCGGTGTTTATTCGTGATAATATTAAAATTGTTGAAAAGCTCCGTGATGAAGGCAAGTCATTTGATGAAATGAAGGAAGCTGCTTCTGATTTTGCAAACAATTTTCCTCATTTATTTATTATGGTATCCTCTAAAGATGGGTATGATGCTAACACTCTAGAATTAATGCTTAGTATGATTGATAAAATGGGTTCATCAAAAATAACACAACATGATGCGTCGGTGAAAGTTGGTGAAGTATTAATGAAGAATCATATGTCTAAACTATAAGTTTTTTTGTTGGTATTCTAAATTCTTCACAAAACTTATAACAATATTTATTAAATCTTTCATAGTAATCCTTAAATAAGTCTTTATCTTCAGCAAACTTTTTGGCTAAATCTATACATTGAATTTGCTTTTCCTCATATAACTGCGATACTGTTTCAATATATTGTTTTTCTTCTAGTGAAACATTTAAGTTAGGATATTTATCAGTATCAAGATTATAAAGAATCTCTTTTAATGATTCAATCACTTTTGGATTAAAACCTTTAAATTTTTTACCAATAAAATATCGCTCACTATTACATGGGCGACTGGTAGCAGGCTTATATAAAGAATATTCCTTAAAACATGACCCACATAATGATATTAATGATTGTGTAGATTCTGAATATGTATCAAATAATTTAATTACACATAAGCCATTTAATGCCAATACCTGAAACGCAATTAAAAATGAAGAAGCAAGTAATTTAAATATTTGTTTTTCTTGTTGAGAATAATCAATAGAAAAATCGAACCCCCCATCCGCAGTAAATAAATTGACTTTATTAGCAACCTCTTCAATAAATTCATCTTGATTTATTGCCTTATAAATATCACCAGTACCATCTTTTCCATATGATATATTTATAATATTTGAATACTTTTTAAGAAAATGAGATGCTTTCTTCCATCCTGGAATACATTGTTTATCAGAGCGCAATGTAATCGCATCCATTTTTTTCACTCTTCTTCTGTTATTTTCAACTTCATCAATAAATGCTTGCATGAACCCACCAGGCCCTTCAGCAATATGAGCAGACCTCAAAAACTGTAACTCTTTTGGTAAATCCTTCATAAAGTTAACAATCTTTAAGATTTCAATTAGTTTAAAATAACTTCTACTTAGTGGCTTCAATAAACTAACATTTGGATATGGAAATTTTTCTTCTTGTGTATAAACCATTTCGTATGGATTCGCGAGTTTCTTTGCTAATTCCCATTTATGCTCTTCTTCATATTGTGTAATTTCATTCTTTTTATCAAATAACTCTTTTGAAATTTTTATACGAAAGTCATCATATGTTATTTCTCTCTTTTCATATGGTAACGACTTGAAAAAAACTATATCTTTCCAAGGGGGTTTTTCTATTGCTAGTTCCATATATATTTATATAGTCTATTATTTAGACCTAATCTTCATCAACCATTAGTAAATCTACATCTGGCTCCTCAATGCGTGTAGATTCTTGTGGGAGTGTGACATTCAGCTTTAGATTTGTAGCAGCACACTTATCAGCACTTGATTCATATAGCGCATCTTCAATATCTTCTTGCGTAGGCTCATATTCCTCTGCTTCAGCATCTTCAGCATCTTCATCGTCTTCAATTGGAGGAAGACCTTCCTGAAGACGCATGAGTGCTGCTTCGTCAAGTAGTAGCTCAGAGAATCCGGTACCACCTTTGATGGGTTGGCCTGTCATAATATTTGCCGATACACCTGTTACAGGGTCAATCTCACCAAATAATGCCGCCTTTAGTAAAATCTTTTCAGTCTCTTCAAAAGATGCTTTTGCTAAAGGACCAATATCTTGCTTATTAATACCATAGCGGTCTACCGATAGCAACTTACCAACACGAGTCATCCAGTCACATAATAGCCCAAGATGACGGAAATCAACACCGCCGGCATCCGCGAATAGATTTGTAATCTCACTTAGCAGAATAGCACGAGCCGCTTCAATCCCAAGATTTTCATAAATATCGTGTACATGCGATGATAACACCGCATTACCATTTACATATGGATGATTAATAACCTCTAGGAAGTTTGAACCATCGGTATCAAGAATATACTGAGTAATCTGCTCGTATTTTCCATCTCTCAATTCATAGTAATTTGTATCCTTGCGATATGATACCGACTTGATACCAGCAATTCCACGAATAATAATAGATGTTAGAAGTTTTGTTTGCATTTTCTTAAGATTTAGAATATCATCTTTTGTTGATTCTTTTTGCTCTTGTGCTAGACGAATGCGCATGATGAGACGCTCAGAGTTGTAATCAGTGTAAACAAGATGTACTTCTGTACCAAACTTTTGCTGTAATGCGAAGGCAACATCGTCCATGCTGATATTCTTGTTAAACATGGAATCACGGTCAAACTCTAGACGGAGCAACCATTTACTCCACTTTTCCATATCACCTTCTTGCTCACTCTCAAATAGCGAGTAGAAGTGAATGAGGTCCTTATCTTCTTCTAGTACAGTATTTGTGTCAGAAGGGTCAAAGTAGATAGCAGTCTTTGTTACAATATCTTTTAGAGTTGTTAGTTCTAGTCCTTGTGCAACTTGACGAGCCTTATCAATTGAATCGCGGAACTCTTTCTTTAGTGGAATAGTGAGTGAAATCGCCTTAGGATTCTGAGTAACTTTCAGCAACTCTTTCAAACGAGGCACACCTCGCGTTACATTTGACTTTGATGATACACCGGCTAAATGAAAAGTATCGTCGAAATTTACTAAATCTAGTCCTGTAAAGTGTCGTGTTTTTTCAACTGTCAAATCATAGACCCAACCCTTTAAAGGGGATACCTCTTTAATACTTTTAATTTTATCCCAAACAATATTATTTAAATATTCACGTCTACAAATACGTTCAGTATTATTATTAATAAAATGGTGTTCTAGTTTATCTTGTTTATGAGTAATAGACAATGTAAAGGTTTCCGCAAACACTTTCGAATATTTTGCTAAAATATGTAATGAATATTGTCTAGATACTGAATTGAATTTTTTAATTTCTGGCATATAAGAAGAGATTATTCCAAATATACCATAACGTGCTAATAATGCCATAATCTTTACTATTAATTTTTTAGAAGCAGAGGATGCTTTTACACTACCACTCTTAGCACATATACAGCCATCCCCACTAATATAAGCATCCACCAAACCTTTCACAAAATCATCCGATGCTTGAAGCACCCAATCTGGTAGAGTTTTCTCATAAGACACTTTTCCAAACATTTGACCCATTATCTTCGCTAAAAGTGTTGAATGAATTACTAAACTCGTTGTGTGGCCTTTAATATTTGTGTTCTCACAGAATCTATCTTCGCTCACAATATGAGTTCCAACATTCCATTTGTCCATTAAATCTTTTACTTTTTGAATATAATCAGCATCATTATTTGTAATATTAATTTGAGTAGAATTACTCATACCTTCTGCGATATAAGCACCAGCAAAGAATCCAAACTCTTTTGTTAAATCAATATTTTCTGGAATATGAGATGTATCTGGCCTTGTGCGTTTTGGATATACGCAACCATTTTGAAATGTATTTGTATTTCTCCCATTTATCGCATCACGGAAAGCATCACTGCGACTATATGGGATTGTAAAGAGTTGTCCTTGATTCTTTTGGAACCAATGTCTATCACCTTTTTCGTCATATTCACGCATTACTTCTATTGCTTTATTTACTTCTGTCCCATATAACCATTCTGTAGGTGGTAGAATGTCACGAAGGTTAATTTCTTTCATAATATATTCACCAATATCTAATGAGTTTGCAATAGGGATTTCATCACCTACTTCTAGTTCAGTTCCATTAATAGATATTACTTTATTATATAATTTTGTTAAGAATGATCTTGCTTTTGTTGCTTTAATTATTCTCCCAGATTCTAAAACAACTTCTAAAATAGTATCTGTTCCATCTTCATTTATTACTGGATGACGAGTAATTGCTTCTAACTTTGTCCACATCATTTTACCATCTTCGTCAGTAGACAATGCTTTCCAATCATTACCATCATTTAATTCGATATAAATCTGCTTATTGGGTAACCTCTGAACACGATTAGAATCCTCTGGTAAAGATTCATAATAGTTGTCAATAAATTCTCCAATTTCCGGAGTCCAAATTCTGCCATTTTTCATTATGACGATATTAGTATCATAGTCTACAGAATTGAGCGTCATTTGTGTAGATGGCTCGCCAATACTTTGAGCCGCAATAATACCTACTTGCTCACCAGGCTGTGCCCAACTCATGTAGTTCTTTACAATAAGCATTTCACAAAGAGTATCAAACGCTTTCTTATTATAACGGTCTCTGTAAATGAGTTTGTGGGGCGCAAGATAAAAGCGCAGAAGCGCGCACCAAATCGAGTTAAATGACTGCGTCTTCGCAATAACTTTGCGAATGCCTTGAATCACATAATCTGGTGTTAAGTCAGTCTTATTTTCCGGTGATAGCTTGAACTTCACCTTAATATTTGTCATAAGACGGTCGATATTTACTGGAGAATATACACCAGTTGAATTTTCAACATCCTTGTATTTATTTACATTTACAACCATAATCTTCTGGTCATTCAATACTTCTAGCACATATTCATTTATAATAGCCTCATTGTTTGGGTTCTCAACATTCTCATCTAGAATTTTACTAATATCTAATTCAACCATGCCATACTCTTTCTTAATATCATTTTCAGATAGTTTACCAAGTCCTAAGCTCTGTGACTCAAGCATAGTGGCATTTGTACCATCTTCGCCATAATGGAACTGTACGATATTCATCTTTGTATCACGCACCGAGCCGTCATTCTGGGTTACGCAATCTTCCATCGCCTTTACAAGCTGGCGCTGGATATAACCAGTATCTGCTGTCTTAACAGCTGTATCAATCAGACCTTCACGGCCTGACATAGCATGGAAGAAGAACTCTTGGGGTGATAGACCTCGAATAAAGCTACTTTCTACGAAGCCACGCGCTTCAGCACTGTCGTCGTATTTTTTGTAATGAGGAAGAGTGCGGTCAGTAAATCCTAAAGGAATACGCTTACCTTCTGGATTCTGCTGCCCTAAGCACGCTAACATCTGCGCAATATTAACGGTATTACCTTTTGACCCCGCTCTTACCATGCTTACTAGACGATTTTCAGCCGCCAGACTTTTCAGACCAACATCACCAGCCTCATCACGCGCTTTATTTAGCGCTGTATTTACGCGATTCTCAAACTCTTCTTTATTGGATTTACCAGTATTGTTTGTGAATAAGCCTAGATGCAACTGTAGAATAATATTTTCTACTTCACTTTTCTTTTCACGAATCTTAGCGTCCATGTTACGCTTTGTTACATCATCGGCAATCAAATCGCTGATACCTACACTAAAGCCATTGTAGATTAGAAACTGCTCTACTGTATTTTGCATACAATCAAGGAAATGTACGGTTTCAGCAGGGCCATAATCCTTAAAGATTGTGTGAATGATACCCTTTGAAGGCTTAGAGAATACATCTTTATCAAAGACACCTTGACTAATAATACCTTCTTTAATCTTTACTAGATTGTCTGGAATCTTCTCATCATTGTATCGTGAATTGCCCATTTCCATGTTGATAGGCGGTAGAATTTGCGAAATCACCTGCTGGCCATTATAGCGCTCTACTTGACCTTGTTTATGAGCTTCTGGCAACTTCCCTGTAAAGTGCTTGTTCCACATCATCATATTCATGAATTGACGGCGGGTGAAACTTACATTTGGCTGCGTTAGACGATAAGAGCCAATACAAGAATCTTGTACAATACCAATCACAGGCTTTGCATGACGAGGTGTAATAATCTGCTTTGGTACAGCAGCAATCTCTCCGAGTTCAATACTCGCCTCATAACTCTGAGGAATGTGCGCATTCATTTCATCACCGTCAAAATCAGCATTGTATGGAGCAGTTACTGATACATTGAGACGGAATGTATTGTAAGGAAGAACTTTTACTTTGTGACCCATCATCGACATTCTGTGAAGTGTTGGCTGACGATTAAAGAGAATTGGGTCGCCATCCATAAGATGACGATTTACGATATCGCCAAGATTGAGAACAATCTCTTTTGTATTTACATGCTTTAGTGATACGGTGCGACCATCCTTGCGCACAATAGTCTTTGCGCCAGGATAATTATCAGCACCGTTCTGAATGAGCTTGTAAAGAGTGCTACGATTGAACTTTGTAACACGCTCTGGTACAGTTAGATTCATAGCAATTTTGATTGGTACACCAATCTCTTCGATACTGATATTTGGGTCTGGAGTAATGACTGAGCGGCCAGAAAACTCTACACGCTTACCTTGAATATTGTAGCGGATACGACCTTCTTTAGAGCCAAGACGCTGCTGAATTGACTTTAAAGGACGACCAGAGCGCTGAGCGGAAGGCGCAACACCAGGGATTTGATTGTCTACAAGAGTTGCGACGTGATACTGAAGAACGGCATACTGGTCATCAATAAGTCCTTTGTTTGCATTGTTGTTAATTTTGTCTTGTAGATTGTTATTTGTCTGAATAATCTCAAAGAGTTTGTGTGTTAGATCATCTTCGGAGCGCTGATTATTATCTTGAATTACAGATGGGCGAACCTGAGGAGGAGGAATAGGCATTACGGAGCAAATCATCCAATCGGGGCGGCACCAATAACGATTAAGACCCATGAAATCAACATCTTCGTCTGTAATGCGACGAAATAGACGTAATACATATTCGCATTCAAGAACTTGACGCTGTTGTACTTTATTTCCAGCATCTGCATTGTCAATGTTATCCCACACAGCAACAATACGGGAGATTGCTTCACGCAGAAAGCGGTCTGGCTGGCGAGCACCACAACCGTCTTCAATATCTTGACCGCAGCGAGTAATATTTTTACAGAGTGTTAGAACTGCTTTCCAACGAGACTCGCCACGTTTCTTTAGTAGACTTTTATGTACATTTTTATCAATTAGTAGTTTTGAGCAACGAATACAAACACAATCCAGAACATTTAATACCATAGGGAAGAACTGAATGAAATACACTGGACGTGCTAGTTTATAATGCCCGAAATGTCCGGGACAGTTGTGATTGGTTTGACCGCACGAGCGGCATGTCTTACCGTTATCTAGAACGCCCATACGGGGGTCAAAGAGCCCACCAATACGAGGCTCATTCCCATCAAATGTTCCGGCATTTGTAATTTCTACAACAGAGCGTCGTTCGATTTCTTCTGGACTGAAAATACCAAATTGAATACCCACAATGGGTTCAATTTCCGAGGATGGTTGATTTAATCCACTCGGCATTCTTCTTATATAAATTAAGGTTTCTATAAGTAGAAATTTTGTTTATAAATCAATTTTATATATTAATTGTAAAAGCTTTATGTAGTTTTATAAAAAATATAAGTATTAAATATAATGGAAGTACAAAGTACTAATAGATCGGTAGTTGATAGGAGGGAAGAGGGTATTAATAGATCGGTAGTTGATAAGGAAATGAGAGATTATCCTAGGCCACTTCTTGATATAGAACAAAGAGGCCCAATTAACGATATTTTAACGGAAAATTATAATTATATATTAAATTATGTCGCCGCTGCCAATGCAACAAGGGAAAAAAATAAAACTTTAGACCAAACATTACTAGTATGGGAATTTATAAATGGTGAAGGAACACTTCCTAATAGAATTCGTGAAGGAACAAATCCTGGTGGACCAATTTCGAGTAATGCCCAACCTGTAATAAGAGGTGAAGGAACAAATCCTGGTGGACCAATTTCGAGTAATGCCCAACCTGTAATAAGAGGTGAAGGAACAAATCCTGGTGGACCAATTTCGAGTAATGCCCAACCTGTAATAAGAGGTGAAGGAACAAATCCTGGTGGACCAATTTCGAGTAATGCCCAACCTGTAATAAGAGGTGGAAGAAAATCAAGAAAATCTAAAAAATCATCTCGTCGTAACCGTCATTAACAATCCATATCTACCATTTCACTCACAAGTGCTTCAAAAGTATATTCACGCTTCCAACCTAACTGCGTTTCCGCCTTTGTTGCGTCTCCGCATAATATATCGACTTCCGCAGGTCTATAATAATCAGGATTGACTTTAATACGAATATTTCCATATTGGTCATACCCCTCTTCTTTATCTTCAGAGCCACGCCATGTAAGTGTTAAACCTTTCTTTGCAAAAGCAATCTCACAGAATTCACGAACACTATGAACCTCATTTGTCGCTAATACAAAATCTTCTGGTTGGTCTGCTTGTAGAATTCTCCACATTCCTTCGACATAATCCTTTGCATGCCCCCAGTCTCGTTTCGCATCAAGATTACCCAGTTCTAAAGTCTTTTGTTGACCTTTTACCATGCGACCAAGCGTTGTTGTAATTTTACGGGTTACAAAATCTTTTCCTCTTCGAGGGCTTTCATGATTGAAAAGAATACCATTCACTGCATACATATTATAAGACTCTCTATAGTTCTTGACAATCCAGAAACCATAGAGCTTTGCTACACCATAAGGGGACCTAGGATAAAAAGGAGTATTTTCATTTTGAGGATATGTTTGAACTTTTCCAAATAGTTCACTAGTAGACGCTTGATAGAAACGTGTAATATGTTTGTATTTCGAATGACGCATTGCTTCCAGAAGATATAAAGGACCTAGACCATCAGACTCTAAAGTATATCCTGGCATTTCAAAAGAACGCTGGACGTGACTTTGTGCTGCTAGATTGTAGATTTCAAAACGTGTAGTAGAAGTATCAAATGTATATTCTATTTTACGAAGAGTGTTTAACAGTGATGAACAATCTGTCATATCACCATTGTGTAGCGTGAGATTAGGATGTCTCAAAATATGTTGAATATTTTCCAAACTGTTATTTAATGAAACACGACGAAAAAATCCGTGAACTTTATAGTTCTTTTGTAGCAGTAGCTCTGCTAGATAAGAACCATCTTGACCGGTTATACCTGTTATAAAGGCTACTTTCATCTTTAATAACTTTAAGGCTTTTGTTTAAACCAAATTTCCAGTACTGAAAACTCCCAGTCTATTTGCAGAATCATCATGAGGTAAATAACAAATTTTCTTAGAAACATTTGATAAATCTAGATGAGAAGCAAAACAATAAAAAGAAGATTCTAAGCAATATATTTCTTTTGCTCTTATAATAAGATGCTTGTATAGTAACATTGGTTTATTAACAACTAATTCTGCTATATCATAGAACTTATGACTTTTTTCATAGTTATTTGTGTTAATATCTAAAATAGGTATATCAGGGTTCGCCTTTACTAACTCTGAAAATATATCAATTGTTTTCTGTGAAGATTTTTGATGAATAAGAATATATTCTTCTGATACTGCTTTAACAGCATCTAACATTTCTATAGACTCTTTGAAGTTAGGTACATAGAAATATTCAGTTCTATAATGGCGATAAAGTTCCATATCATCATAAAAACTATGAGGAAAATCATAAATATAAGGTCGTTCAGTATGATATCCGCAACTATACACTTTATATCCTTCATCCTCAAAATATAATTTTCTTGATACAAACGGGTGTAGGTCTATATCATCATTAATTATAAAAAGTTTTATAGATGAATCATCCGCATACATTGACCTAACAACAGCTTCATTATTCTTTTTACATACAACAACCGTTTCATCGTAACATGTAGATATATATCGTATTGCACCATTCATCCAAAAATGGTCTCCCAATCCGAGATGGGTATAAACAAATGCTTTTGTTTTTACATACCCTTTTTGTTCTTTGAGGCTAGAATTTGCTGCTTCATTAATCTTCTTTTTTACACGGAATCGTCTATCATTCTCTTTAAGAATTTGCCCATATGTATTTGTTAAATTGGTGTCTTTATGGATATTATCTTGTAGATTCCAAATTGTTAGATTTACTTCTTTCAGAATTTTATAATGATATGAGAATTTTTCAACATACTCTTTTAGTTCATTATATAATACATTGTATTCTTTTAAACAATCTTCTTTTCGTTTATCAGAAATCTTTGATACTTTAATATCAAGAATTGTTAGTTTATCTAATGCTTCACCAAGACTTACTGGTAATACTATCTCAGACATATTTTTATTATTAAAAGTTCTTTTAAACTACTCTCTATTAAAGAGTTATTACTATATTCCTTTAATGGAACATTTACGCGTATATAAATCTCCATATCCGAAAGTTCGTATTGGAAAAAATAACGATGGAGGATATGTAATTTGTGATATTGATTCAGAATACGATATATTAATTTCTGCTGGAATTGATGTTGATTGTAGTTTTGAAGAACAATTATTAAATAAATATAGTAATTTACATTGTGTTGCATATGATGGATTTATAGATTCATTCCCAATTAATTCTTCTTCTAAAATTATGTTTATCAAAAAAAATATTGGATTGTATGAATCAGATACAACAACAAATTTAAAATTTTATTTTAAAAATTTTAATAATATATTTTTAAAAATGGATATTGAAGGTGCTGAACATACTTTTTTTGATACATTAAATGATTCTGATTTAATGAAAATTAAACAACTTGTTATTGAATTTCATAAAGTAGAAAAAACAGATATTCCAAAGCGATTTGCAAAGACTCATTATTTAGTTCATCTTCATGGAAATAATTGTTGCGGAACTTCTGTAATTGATGGCGTTGTTGTTCCAAATTTTTATGAGTGTACGTATATTCGTAAAGATTTATGTGGTAAATTAGAATATAATAAGAATCCATTACCAGATAAAGATTTAGATCAACAAAATGTTATTACAATGAAATTACATGATGGAAATACATATTATTTTCCAGAAATTCAATTAAATCATGCGCCATTTGTAGATGAACGTTGATACACTAGAAGAATTTAGAAATAACTTTTTCAAAGTTTTAGAAAAAGAAAAGCAAGAAAAAGAACGCTTACTAAAACAAAAACAAAAGTCTTGCTGGCATGTTTTTGTTTTAGTTCAAAGCATGAAAATTTGTAAAAAATGTGGAAAATTGATTTAAGGATAGGGCAATTGTTACACTAGAAATGTCTTATTATCGTCTTGAGCTTTGGCCTACTGAGCAAGGACTCCAGTATTATTCATCTTATGCTACTAGCGAGCGTTCCAATGATAACGCTGGTGTAGATTTATATTCTGTTGAAGATTACAAAGTTTCTAGCGAGTTTGATGAGCGTCACAATCCTCCTCCAAAGGCAGTACATTTACTAGACCTCGGCACTCGTGCTCGTCTTGTACGTGTATTCTCGGATGGTTGTGAAGAGGAAGTTCATTATTATATGTATCCCCGCTCTTCTATGTATAAGTCTGGTATTATGCTTGCAAATTCGGTGGGGATTATTGATAGGAGTTATAGGAATACTTTAATGGCTGCGGTTACAAATCTTAATGAACATACGTATCCTAACGTAGTAGCAGGAACACGTATTACACAAATTATTTCTCCTAATATGGAACATATTCGCGAGATTAAGATTGTTGACAGTCTTCCAGAAACTAATAGAAAAGGTGGTTTTGGCTCAACCGGCACGCACTAATTTTAAAAAAATTGTTTAAACAATCCAACCTATTTTTAGTATATCAATGAGTCTTGATTTGGTGTTAGGATGTATGTTCAGCGGAAAGTCGTCGTATCTACTTTCCTCTATACGAAAATATAAAGAAATTCATTGGCCGGTTTTCGTAATTACTTCAATCTTTGATAAACGCTACACAAATCAAACAAAGATTGTGAATCACAACAAAGATTCTTGTGTCGCAAACATAGCAGTTGAAGACTTATTCCACGCTATGATTGATACAACATTCTTGAATGCAAAAGTGATTATTATTGAAGAAGCACAATTTTATAAAAATCTTGTAGAGTTTGTTAGATTAGCGGTAGATGTACATCAAAAACATGTTATTGTTGCTGGTCTTGACGGTGATGTCAATAGAGACCCTTTTGGTGAAGTATTAAATCTAATTCCTCTTGCTGATTCTATTGTAAAACTAAAAGCGCTTTGTAAGAAATGCAATGATGGAACTCATGCAATCTTTAGCTCTAAGATTTCAGAGAATAAATCTCTAGTAGATGTTGGCGGCTCAGACAAATATGAAGCACTATGTAGAAAACATTATCTTGAAAAGAATATGTAAAAAATTGATTAAATGTTTCACAATATTTTTTTATCTAAATGGAGCAACTTATAGTAAAAAAGAAATATGGCTCTTTTATTGGATTTGAAGGAGCAAAGAATGCTGGTCGTGCTCTACCTTATGATTATATTATACCTACAAATTCAGGGTGTAAATTATCTAGGAGGAACGAACATCCAACTCTCGTGGGAATCCTTCAAACAACTGGTTCAAGATATGGATTTACAAATAAAGGAAACTCTATCTATTTATGTAATCCACTGGATGATAAATATCCAGCGTTTTATATTGGGTCAAAGATAGTCGATAGAGTCAAAAATAAACTTATTACATTTAAGTTTGATTCTTGGCCTGAAAATTCTGAATTTCCAAAAGGAGCTTTTGTTGATTTATTAGGAGATTGCGGAGATTATGTTGTAGAAAAGCAAGCGTCGCTGTTAAAAGCGAGTCCTTATAAATGGCCAAAAACTATGCCAGAAATTATGAAGCCTTCTAGTGAGCGCTACAGAATTGATGCTCCAACCATTAATATTGACCCAGATGGTTGTAAAGATATTGATGACTGTATTTCACTTTGGGATAACAAGATGGCAATTAGTATTGCGGATGTATCTGCTTGGGTAGAAGCAAATCCATTCTTGTGTTATGCTGAAAATATCGGCACTTCACTTTATGAAAATAGTATATGTGTAAAACCTATGTTTCCCAGAGAGTTATCAGAGAATCTTATGAGTTTGGTAGAAGGTGAAGAACGACTTGCATATAGTCTAATTATTACATTTGATAAAGATATTACTTATGAGTTCAAAGAAACTAGTGTAAGAGTAACAAAATCTTATACGTATACTAGTGTTTATAACTGTAAAGAAATTGATATTGATTTGTTGAAAACATATATTGCGAGACTATCTGGTTCTGTAGTTGAAGATTCTCATAAATGGGTTGAAATCCTAATGTTATACTATAATACAAAGGCTGGCGAGATTCTTAAATCAAAAAGCACAGGTATTCTGAGAAGTCAAAAAGGTATTAATCTAGAACGAGCAAAACTATTTGAAGAGTTTTCAGATACATACATGTATTTGGCATATGAATCTGCTAAATATTGTTTGCCAACTGATACTACATTTCATAGTATGTTAGAAACAGATTCTTACGCTCATGCTTCATCACCTATTCGTCGCTATGTTGATATTATCAATCAATTTGCTCTAAAAAATAAAGTCTTTCAAAACTGTAACCTAGAGCGTTTTAACGACCAGCAAAAAGCATCGAAGGTTTACGAACGAGAATTAATCTTTCTAGATTTATATTATAATAAAGAAAGATTGTTAGATGGAATTGTAATAAATTCTGAAAGTATATTTATAACTGCTCTTAAAAAAGTTATTGTATATAAAAATTCTCTAGAGCCTAAAACTGCTGTAAAGTTACAATATTATACGAACAAACAGAAAACGAAGTGGAAAGATAGAATTATATTTAATCTATTATAAATAAATGTCTCTAATAGATGGCGCGAAATAAAAAGAAAAAAACTGGTAAAAATACATCTAAAAAGAAAAAACAAGAAGGCGGTGATTGTATGATTACGATTAATAATAATTGTGCCAAAGGAGCAACATCACCCGATACACAAACTATAACTACTACATCTACAACTACTCCACCTATAACTCCACCAACTACTAATTATGCAATAGTTCCAGCTACACCCACTACATATTCTACAACGTCTTATATTTTTAATATGACATCTGGTTCAACTGGTGGAGGGAACTATGGAAAACAAGAAGGTGGTGCTATTACATCTGGCGTAAATTACCCTATATATTATGATACTATAACACATGAATATTTCATAGTTGATACTGTTTCTCAGCTAAGAAAAAATCTTAATATTGATACAAATTTCAATATAACTATACCAGATATAAATGTTGTTGGAAATATTGTTAATCAACAAGGTGTTAATGTGAGTACTATTTTACCAGCTGGCACTTCATTGCCTATAGATAATACTTCTCCTATAGCGTCAACTACTACTTTATATAGTTTTGTTTCTGTTCCATCAACACCGTCATCATCGCCAAAGCCATCTCCGTCACCAAAGCCATCTCCGTCTCCGTCTCCGTTATCATCACCAGAGCCAGAGCCATCACCATCACCAGAGCCATCACCATCACCAGAGCCATCACCCTCACCATCACCAGAGCCATCACCGTCACCATCACCAGAGCCATCACCGTCACCATCACCAGAGCCATCACCGTCACCATCACCAGAGCCATCACCATCACCATCACCTCAGCTAAATATATCACCATCATCAGGCATACGTTTCGGTACTATTACTAATCTTATTTGCGGGTTAGCTAGGCCTGCTGGCGTGAGCGTTGATTCTACTGGAAATGTGTATTATGTTGAGTCGTATACTCATCGTGTATCAAAAATTTCTATAGGTTCAGCACCAGTTAGGATTGCAGGAAGTGGTCAAAATCGTTCGGGTGGTAGGAGTGGAGACGGTGGTAGAGGAGATCTTGCGTTACTCAATAATCCACAGGGTGTCGCAGTAGACAGCGCTACTGGCAATGTATATATTGCGGATACACTAAACTACACTATTCGCATGGTTTCTGGGTCATCTGGTATTATCACCACTGTGCCCAATTCAGGGAGTAACCAGCCAGTTTGCGTTGTACTTGACAATTCGGGTAATCTTTTTGTCGCTAGTATGGGCAATAAGATCCAGCGGATTTCATTATCTACTGGTGTCGTAACAACGGTGGCTGGTTATGGCGGCGCGGGCTACAGTGGAGACGGAAGCGCAGCCACCGGTGCGGCGCTTTACTACCCGAGCGGTGTTGCAGTGGACTCTTCAGGCAACATTTTTATCGCGGACACGGAGAACCACCGCATTCGCAGAGTGGATGCATCAACTGGTATCATTACAACTGTGGCTGGTAATGGCAACGAGGGCTTCAGTGGTGACGGTGGTATGGCGACCAGCGCGCAACTCAAACGTCCATATGGTGTTGCGGTTGACATTTTGGGTAACATCTACATTGCCGATACTTACAACAGTCGTATCCGCATGGTTTCTGTATTGACAGGTATCATCACGACAGTGACTGGAGGGGGAATGGACGATACCGATCTTGCAATAAATGCATCTCTTAATCGCCCATGGGGTATTTCTTTGGACAATGTTGGTAACTTATATATAGCAGACACGTATAATAACTGTATCAGAAAAGTAAATACAATTACTCCATTCTCACCAGTGCCTTCTCCGTCACCAGTGCCTTCTCAAGTGCCTTCTCAAGTGCCTTCTCCAGTACCTTCTCCATCACCTTCTCCAGTTCCTTCTCCAGTACCTTCTCCAGTGCCTTCTTCATCACCTTCTCCAGTGCCTTCTCCAATCCCATCTCCATCACCTTCTCCAGTACCTTCTCCATATAGGGGATTAATTGATGCGTTACTAGTTCTTGGGCAGACAACTGCTTCTTCTCCATCTCCAGTACCTTCTCCAGTGCCTTCTCCATCTCCATATAGGGGATTAATTGATGCGTTACTAGTTCTTGGGCAGACAACTGCTTCTTCTCCATCTCCATCACCTTCTCCAGTGCCTTCTCCTTCTCCATTACCATCTCCATCACCTTCTCCATATAGGGGATTAATTGATGCGTTACTAGTTCTTGGGCAGACAACTGCTTCTTCTCCATCTCCAGTACCTTCTCCAGTGCCTTCTCCTTCTCCAGTACCTTCTCCATATAGGGGATTAATTGATGCGTTACTAGTTCTTGGGCAGACAACTGCTTCTTCTTCATCTCCAGTACCTTCTCCAGTGCCTTCTCCTTCTCCAGTACCTTCTCCATCACCTTCTCCATATAGGGGATTAATTGATGCGTTACTAGTTCTTGGGCAGACAACTGCTTCTTCTCCATCTCCATCACCTTCTCCATCACCTTCTCTGACGAATGACCAAATATTACAATTAACACCTCTAATGGCAAATATTAATGAATCATCGCCAGATGCTTATGAATGGAGTGGATACATGAGCGAATTTAGACGTATAGCAAGATTTGATTATTATCAAGGGTTTACTTTACCAGAACTAGTAGGAGGTAAGCGTAAAAAGAAGACTCGTCGTTTAAAAAAGAAAGCATTTTCTAAAACTCGTCGACTACATTAAATACGCAAATACAAACTCTCAGCAATAGCAATCTTATAAAAGTCATATGCTTGAACGTTTTCTAACTTTTCTAGAAGAATCACATCAGAATTGAGTGTTGCTATATTTTTTAGTTCATCTACAATATTTAGAAGTTTGAGAAGAAATCTGGTAAGATTTCCTTCCATAATTCCATAAGTCTCACATACAGTTCCTACAGAAACATCATTGATTAAGTCTTGTAGAATATGAATGAACTCATAATTGAGTCGCCATTCATAAAATGCAATCTTATGTTTCCGCTCTACTTTTTCAATAACTTTACAATAAGATTCACAATTATATAGAACTTGTTTCACAGAATCATCTACTTGGATACTGCTGAGTGTAATTGCTTCTTTTTCTTCTTGTTCCATAAAGCATGTAAGAATTAATAGAATCTGTTTTTGATTTAGATTTACACATGCTCCAGTATCATACATTGTTGACATTAATAGAGCATTGCCTTCATTAATTTCTGTTGCATTAATACCTTTTGCTGTCAAACTTTTATCTAGATTCATAAATTCTAATTCTTTCAGAACCTCAAAATACGGGTCAAGGCTCGCTTCAAAGTTCTTATAATACTCTAAATCGCTTTCAATATCATATAAATTTTTTTTAATTACTTCACTTCTTGCATATGTTTTGCGAATAGAATCCCAAATTCTGTCAGGATGTTTGTTTTTCCAAGACTCATATTCTGACTGAACTTTTCTACGTGCTGCATTTACTGATTGTTTTAGTTTTTCTTTCATAGTTTCTTCGAACGTACAAGCATTGGTTTGTTCTTCAGTTAGTATCAAACCTTCTAACTCTTTTTCAAAATTCTCTTTGTCTTTGTTAAGCTCTAGCATAACCTTTTTAATCTGCTCATAATAATACGAGTTCTCAACCAAATCCATCCAGTTTAGATTTTTTGATTGGACTGTTTTAAGAATAAAATCATAATCAAACTTCATTCGTGACTGTAAGCGTGTTTTCGATCCACACATCATTTTCTTGATATCCCCTAACTCTTCTGCTCTTCTGTCAGGTAGATAGAATACATATCCTTTTGTATCTTTTCCCCGTCGTCCAGCACGGCCAGCCATCTGGATATACTCATCTGTTGTTAGCATGCGCATACTACCAGATTCATCATCATATTTTCTGTAACTTGTAAAGACTACAGTCTTTGTAGGCATGTTTAGTCCGACTGCAAAAGTTTCTGTTGCGAAAAGAACTTTTACTAGCCCCTTTGAGAATAGAATCTCTACAATCTCTTTTAACATTGGAAGAAGTCCAGAGTGATGAAACGCAATACCTCGTTCCAGTAAACTTACTAGATTAAAATATTGTTGAGAAATTTGTACGTTATCTTTGTATCTGTGAAGATAAAACTCAATAATATGTTTTACTTTTGCTGCATCAGATGTATCAATTAATGAGCCACTCACTTTAGAAGCATACATCTCACAATTCTTTCGTGAGAATACAAAGAATAGACATGGAAGCATTTCTCGGTCATAAAACATCTGAATAGTAGTATTTAGTTGATGAACATAAGATGCACCAGTATCGCCCTTTTCAACAACAGGGTCTTCATATCCTCTTAGCCGACGATTCTTTACAAGGTCTTTTTGATGTTTCTGATTCTTCTCTTGACTATCTTTCCAAACAAGGTAACGGTTGTACGCATCAGGATAAAATATTTCTTTTGCATCCATTATAGTTTCAAAGTCGTCTTTCTTAATTACATAATGTTCTAGTGGAACAATACGATATGTTGTTGAAATTAGATGAATAGGTTTCTGTTTTAGCTCTCCTAGCCAACTTGCGAAAAGGTCTGCGGAGTCAATAGTTGCTGAAAGAAGAACCATATTTGTTTCTCTAGGTAGAAGAATCATAGTTTCTTCCCATACACTTCCTCGCTCTTTATTATTGATGTAATGACATTCATCAAATATGACTGCGTCAAGATTCTCTAGACTTAGATTTGCAGTTAGTCCCAGATTCTCTGTTGCGGAGCCTTTCTTATATAATAAATTCCGTAGAATTTCAGTTGTCATCACAATGATGTCAGCATTTGGAGCGAATCGTATATCTCCCGTCATAATACCGACAGAATAATCTTTGAACATATGTTTCAAATCGTGAAACTTCTGATTGGAAAGACTTTTGATTGGAGTTGTGTAGAAGACTCGTTTTCCTTTCTTTAGCGAGTGGTAGATTTGGAATTCTGCACAAAGGGTTTTCCCTGAACCTGTCCGGCAAGTCACTAAGACATTCTCGTCACGATTAATGGCACGAATCGCATGTTTCTGAAATTTGTCTAGTGGGAATGAAAATTCATGCGAGAGTTGTTCATCCAACACAATATCTTGAGTCGGATTAACAATATTTAAATATTTTGAAAGAGGCATTCTATTTATAACCTATACTAACCGCCCATAAGCATCAATTTTATTCGTATTTTGCTGCTCTTCTTTCTTCGCTAAATCCGCTTTTCTTTGTCTTTCTTCTGCTATATATGGGTTTCTTGTATAAAGAATATAGGGTAATGCGTAGACAAATATACTACTTACAGATACAAAAGCGTGAAGAGGCATAAATTTATAGAGCATCGCAACCACTGCCGATCCTATCATTAATAGCGCATCTCCTCCGAGAACACTCGCTCCTAAATCATCAGCATACCCTTTAAACACATCCATCATTTCATTATGTCCGGTAGGGATTGGTTTTATAATTCCGAAGTAAAAAGCAATATCATGGACAAGTTGAACGACGCATAATAAAATTATGAAATACACTGGGCTCCATTCAAAACGCTCGTAAAAATATGAAGTGTAGATATATCTGCTTATTAAAAATCCGATGAAAATAATCATTACATCGGCTAAGACCGCTAGCACATTAAATTGATCGTACCATTCATTTAGATACTTCCCTCCAATTTTATAATAGCGTGCTAAAAATAATACCGATACATCCACTGTAAGAATTGCAAAGAAAATATAAAACAAATCGGAAGTATCCCGAAAGTTAGAAATATCTGGTAAATCAATATCCATCTATATAGTTTCTTTTTATTTATTAGAATGGAAAGAGTAAGAGGTTTAATGGCACGTAGACCCAGTGCGGTTCAAAAAAATTTTATGGCTGGTTTAGGGATTGTAATAGTATTTGCTGCTCTTATTGGTTCTGGATTTCTCTTACAAAAGAATAATGACACACTAAGTGGTTTAATTAAAAAGAATAAAATAAAAGATGATGGTCAAGGTTCTTGGAATGATATGCTTGCTGGTGTTACATTCTATAGTGCTATTTTAGTAGGTATATATGGAATAGGCTCACTTATAATGAGTAATGAAGAGCTGAAAATATATTTACCATATATTGTGTCATTAGTATCTCTTTTATTATTTGCTATGATTGCTTATTTAGGAACTACTTTAATATTGAATCAAATCGATATTAATGAAGGCGACCCAAATAATAGTGTAACTACAAATTATGCTCTTGGGGCTATTTATATACTGGTAGCAGTAGGGGGGTTAGGATTTACTTTATTTAAACATACTAGACCTTCTGTTTATTAAAGATTAGTATTTTTAGAAGAAATTAGCAGTTATTACAACATTTGACATTGTAGTATTGGAAGAAGATGTTGATAAATATACAGCAAACGTATCCGTTAGTTTTATTGTAACTGTGCTCGTTGATAAATAAGATAGTGTATTAGTTCCAACTAAAGGAACGGTGAAGTTTGGTAAAGCTACACCATTCTTATAAAGAACAGCAAACGAACTATTTCCAACACCTGGCCCGATTTGTGCTTGAATGCCAAAGGTTGTGATTAAATTCGTATTGGCAATACGAATACCATTATAATTTGTAATAATATCTGCGTTTGCTGTTGTAAAACTTAAAGTTCCTGGAACTAAAAAAGAATTTGACCAGTTATTACTAAGATGATGACCACCTCCAGCATCAAATGCTATATAATTTGATAAAACACCTGATACACCAAAATTAATAATACTTTGTGTTCCATTTACCGTTAAAGCATTATTATTTGCTGTTTTATTCACTAAATCTGTAAAACCAACTATAATTTGTCCTTTTGTTTGTGAAATATCTTGAGCGTAATTTCCACCATTGTATGCGTTTCCATTTACAGAACTAGATTTAATTTGTATAATTGCGTTGCTATTGTTTGTTTCAGCCCCATAATAAGTTCCACCAGTATAAAGAGGGTTCAAAGCATCTGTGCAAAATAAATTCACATCACGTGCAGAAAACTTATTGGAATCATCATTATATATACAACACGCTTTACCGGCTCCAGCACTTGTAACTGTCAACGCTGTTCGTTGCATATTATCATTCGCATTATAAAATGTAGATGAATGTCCTGATGAATATACACCGTATACGTAAGTTGGAACAGTATTTGCTGTTATAGCAGAATTATTCACATTTATAACGAGTGTTCGTAATTTACAAGTATCTTGACAAGAAGAAAAAGAAACACCTATTAAATTGGAAGCAAGTGGTGTTTTTGATGTAAGATTAAGAGTAACATCTTCTAAACGATTGCTTTGAGTAAATGTTACTAATGTTGTAGGAACTGTAACATTGGATTGAGCAATAATAACAGAATTTATATTTACTCCACGCATATTTACACCGGTTTTAAATATTACTTTCTCATTGTACGATCCTGGTAATAACCATATTTGGTCTTGCGTGGAAGCACAATACATCGCAACAGATATTGTAGAAAAAGGATAACTATATTGATTTGATAAAGCAGTTGAATCATTTCCATAAATAGAGTCTACACGGAGAATTTTACCAAATGATGCGTTCGCTTGTACTACAGGTATAGATGATAAATAAATATTTCCTAAACCTCTTACTGTTGACTGTAGTTGGCTAGAGGATACATAGCCAGCAGTTCCTAGACCTGTTACTGTTGATGTAAAGTTTGTATTAAAGGATGATAAATAAATATTTCCTAATCCTGCTACTGTGGATGTTAATCCAGATGTTGAAATATAATTATAATTTTCAATACCATTATAGTTAGTAGCATATATATTATTCCACCGTAAATTTGAAGCACCTAAATTATATAAATTATCTAAGCAAGGAACAATATCTAAATTTGCTTGTAATGTATTAATAGAAGAATAATAAAATAATGATGACATTCCAGCAATAGTTGTGCCAGTATAATATAATAGTGAATTCGTAGATGCTCCTACAACACTAAATCCTGTTACAGTTCCTACTGGGCCTTGAGGGCCTGTAGGGCCTATTGGGCCAACAATAGTACTTCCATTAGAGCCTGCTGCGCCTTGAGGTCCTCGGAAACATGAACAATCAATAAGAAGTTGCTTTGCTTCTCTTATAGTTGTCAATTGACTAGCATTCATTCTAATAGTTAAAATGTAAATGTTTGAATAATAAATATTTTAGGAGTACTTATTAAACCTGCAACTGTTGAAAAGAGTTGTGTACTAGAAATATAACCAGCAGTTCCTAGACCTACTACAGTAGATTGTAATGATAGACTTGATATAGCTGGTAAATTATAAATCTGAGAGCCATCGCCAATAATAGAAGATGCATTAAGAACACCAGTATTTGTTTGAATAGTTGATACAAGAAGCGCTCTTATTGCGCCAAAATCAACAAATCCTGTTCCACTACCAATTGTTAGTGAATTTACATTAAGTGAAGAAATAAAACCAACTGCACTACTTAGATAGGTTGTTGACCCTGCGAATGTTGATAAATAAAATCTTCCTAGACCTGCTATACTCGATGTTAATTGTGATGAAGATATATAACCAGTAGTTCCTAGACCTACTATACTAGACTGTAAAGCTATACTAGAAATATAATTATATTTTTCAATACCACCATAGAAAAAACTACTAATATTGGATGTAGATATCGTATTTGCTGTCACGGTTGAAACAAAAATATTTGCTGTAGAAACATTACCGTTTATTAATACTACATTTGAAAATCCATCATTATCTAACGTAGGTTGAATTACTTGTGTAAAGGTGGATCTAAAATGTCCTTCGCCATAAAAACCAGATTGAGCAGTATTCGAACCAAATCCTAATGTCGCGCCAGCACTAAAAGGATATAAATTCTGAGTAGTCGTGGCACCAATTGATGGGCCAGCAAATAATTTATCAAGTCTCATGGTAGATGCATTAATATTTTGCGTTGATATTAGAGAAGCAAATAGATTTCCAGAAGAAATATTGAGTGAAGAAATAGTGTTGAAGGATGAGAGGTAGCCAAAGGTTCCTAAACCTACTATTGTTGATGGAATAGTATTGGTAGATAAATATCCAAAGGTTCCTAAACCCACTATAGTAGATTGTAGTGAAGCAGTTGATATCGCTGGTAAATTATATATTTGGCTACCATCGCCAGCGATAGACGAAGCATTCAATAATCCTGTATTTGTTTGAATAGATGACACTATAACCGCTCTTATTGCTCCAAAATCTACCCATCCCGCTCCATTGCCAACTGTTAACGAATTTACTGTTAGTGAAGAAATAAAACCAACCGCTGAACTTAGATATGTTGTAGAGCCTGTGAATGTTGATAAATAAATGCTTCCTAAGCCTCGTACTGTTGATGTTAGTTGACTTGTAGATAAGTAACCAAAAGTTCCTAAACCTATTATAGTCGACGGTAACACTGTTGCTCCTAATCCACTAATTGTTGATTGTAGAGTTGCTGAACTAATGTAACCAAAAGTTCCTAGACCTACTATTGTTGATGGAATAGTATTGGTAGATAAATAACCAAAAGTTCCTAAACCTGTTATTGTTGATGGTAGCACTGTTGCTCCTAATCCACTAATTGTTGATTGTAGAGTTGCTGAACTAATGTAGCCAAAAGTTCCTAAACCTGTTATTGTAGAATTAATAGCAGTTTGACTTGCACCGCCAGAAGATAAATAAATATTTCCTAATCCTATTACACTGGAAATAAGTTGGCTACTAGAAATGTAACCAAAGGTTCCTAGACCTACTATTGTAGAAGTAATAGCGCCTTGACTTGCACCACCAGAAGATAAATAAATATTTCCTAATCCTGTTACCGTCGATATTAACTGGCTACTAGAAATGTAACCAAAGGTTCCTAGACCGGTTATAGTCGATGGAGTAGTATTAGTAGATAAGTAGCCAAAGGTTCCTAAACCTGTTATAGTCGACGGTAGCACTGTTGCTCCTAAACCACTAATCGTTGATTCTAGAGTTGCTGAACTAATGTAGCCAAAAGTTCCTAGACCTACTATTGTAGAATTAATAGCAGTTTGACTTGTGGCACTAGAAGATAAATAAATATTTCCTAATCCTGTTACACTGGAAATAAGTTGGCTACTAGAAATATAGCCAGCAGTTCCTAAACCTCTTATTGTTGATACAAGTGATGTATCAATAGAGGATAAATATCCTAGATTTCCTAAACCACTAATCGTTGATTGTAGAGTTGCTGAACTAATGTAACCAGCAGTTCCTAAACCTCTTAATGTTGATGTTAATTGACTAGTAGAAATGTATCCAATATTTCCTAAACCCATAACAGTAGAAGCAAGTTGTGTAGAAGAAACATATCCAGCATGAGATAAATTTAAAAATGTAGATGTAAGTTGGCTAGTTGATACATACCCAGATGTAGCTAATCCTCGCACAGTTGATTGTAACTGTGTTGAAGATATATATCCTAAATTTCCTAAACCAATTATGGTAGAAGTAACACTTGTTGCAGTTCCTAGACCTGCTACAGTAGATTGTAATTGACTACTAGAAATATAACCAAATGTGCCTAGCCCTATAACAGTCGATGTTAAATTATTTAATGTTACTGACCCAGCAGTTGATAAATATCCTAAATTTCCTAATCCTGATATAGTAGATTGTAACTGACTTGTTGAGATATAGCCAATTGTTCCAAGCCCTCTTACTGTTGATGTAAGTTGGCTAGTAGAAACGTAGCCAATAGTACCAAGTCCATTTGTTGTTGATACCAATGCATATATAAAAGTACTAGTATTAGAAGTATTTCCCAAAATATTTGTTCCAGTATTAATCCAAGAACAAGGTTTCTCTTTTAATCGAACGATGTATTTACTTGTAGAAGAATCATAACTTGTGAAAGAACCAGCAACTAGAAATTGGTTATAACTTTCGGAATAAATATCATATACAGAATTATTAAAACCTGTTATCACTGGATAATCCGATAAATAAGAACCATTGCTATCAGTTCTTGTTATATAGCCATTTGAATTGCCACTGTAAGATGTAAAATCTCCACCAAATAAAAAATTATTACTCAAATCAACTTTAGCAACTCTAGTTAATGCGTTGAACCCCCCTGTAAATACACTTGCTATAGTTCCATTTGCGTATAATTCTACACTGTAACTTACAGATGTTCCGTTATAGTTAGTAAAAGCACCAACAATCAATAAATTAGAATTTGATAAAAGTTTTATGAAATATACTGAATTATTAAAACCTGTTCCTGAAACAAAATTACTAGATTCATATGTTCCATCGTCTAAAAGATGTATAATATTGTTTTGGGTAAAAGCGCCATTATAACCATTAAAAGCACCTCCAACAATTAATGAATCATCTGATTGTATTGATATAGAATATACTGGGCCGTTAAATCCTAATCCGATGTTAAAAAGTGTATCCGTAAATCCAGCAGATGTTAAACGGATAATGCTCGGCGACGCTTGTGAGTTATAAAAAGAGAAAGAACCTCCTACGTAAATCTTATTATCACTGCGAACTACGATTGAATATACTGAGCCATCAAACCCTGGAACAGAATTGAATGTAGAATCAACTGTACCATCAGAATTTAATCTTATTATATTTCTATATGTGCTACCATTAAAGAATCCAAAATCTCCACCTACTAATATTTTATCATCGCTTTGTATTGCAATAGCTCTTACACTAGCATCAAACCCTGTTCCGATACTAAAAGATGAATCTACAGAACCATCATTGTTAAAACGAATAATATAATTATAACTTGTAGCATTGTATAATGTGAAATCACCACCTACAACAATTTTACCAGTCGATTGTTTTGCAATTGTTCTTACAGTTCCATTTAAAAGACTTGCCGTAAAGGACCCATCAATCGCTATAGCTGGACTTGACCTCCATAAAGCACCATCTGTACCAATAAATAATCCGTAAACACATGGGTCTACACCGGCAGCATTTGGGTCTGTATTAATGCCGTCTGAGTAATAGTATAGTGTTTTACCTGCTGACCCTGTTGGACCTGTTGGACCTGTTGGACCTGGTGGTCCTCTAAAACAACCACATTGTTCTAAAAGATTTTTGGCATTGTTAATTGCCGTCAATTGACTTGCTTGCATCACTCTAACTTTAGAGGTTTTCAAATATTTTTTAATAAATACTTAAAAAAGGATTTATTATATAATTTAGACGGTGCTGGGCCGTTTGGTCCCTTAGTATATCGGTTAGTACATTTGGCTTTGAACCAAGTAAGCCCAGTTCGATTCTGGGAGGGACCTATATGCATCCATAGTTCAGTGGTAGAATGCAACTCTTCCAAGGTTGTAACGCGGGTTCGATTCCCGCTGGATGCACCACTCCGATGTAGTCTAAAGGTTAGGATAAATGATTTTCACTCATTCAATCCGGGTTCGAATCCCGGCATCGGAATTTAGTTTGGTACTTCTATAAAAAGTATTATTTACCGTCGTAACTCAATTGGTTAGAGTGTCGGCCTTTTAAGCCGAATGTTGTGGGTTCAAGTCCCACCGGTGGTGGTTGTATGGTGGTTTTTAATAATATTATTTATTAAAAAATGCCCTAATAAATAGATGCCACCAAATTTAAACTACTATAAAAGTAGTAATCCATTACATAATACAAGAAAAAATAATACGGCGCGTCCTATTCTAACAAGAAATAGAGGTAAAAGAAATTTATTAAGAATTAATAATGGAGCTACTAGAAAAAATAGTATTATATTTTCCAGTAATATTGGGGCACAAAATAATGTAAGATATATTAAACCTAGAAATAAAGGTTTTATTAGTTCATTAGTTACACCATTCAATCCAAAAGGTGCAAATGTTCACTTGAAGGAATATCATAAAAGACGCGGAAAAATGACTCAAGAAGAAAGAAATGCAGAAAATGAAGAAGAAAGAAATATAAATGCAGAATTAGCAGCACAAGCTCATACCGCTAAAAATATATCTAACTATAGAAAAAGAGTTCTTAGAAAACTAAATGGTAAAAAAATACCTAATAATAATTAGATGCCTCATCATTACAATCCATTAACAATAGTGAAGAAAAATCGTAGAAATAATGGTGAACCTAAAACACTGAACAAAATTAATGCGGAACTAGGAATTACAAAAAATAATACTAGGACTATTAATCCTTTAAAAGGAAAATCACGAAGAAGCACAAGAAGAAGTAAAAGAAAAAATACTTAAAAATATTTATTAACACGGAGTCTCAAAAAATCTTGCGTACTAAGTAGATGCCCAAGGGAGTTGCGAAACTTGAGAATGAGCTAGAAGACTTTGAGTACAAACTTAAACACCACGACCATCTGCGGTTAGACACAAGACATCCGAAGCATGGATGGAAGCTTCCCACGAAAGAGACATTACATACCCTGATTGTAAAGACAAAGAGTGCGTTGGAGAAGGCAAAGTCCAAGACTGGTGGTACTCGTCGTCGTCGTCGAGCCCATGGCACACGGCGTAATTAAAAATAATAAACACTTAAAAGATATATACTATATATCTTCAGGGAGAAATCCTTCTACCCCCATATTTCAGTGGATAGAAGATCGCCCTTCTAAGGCGAAGGTCGTAGGTTCGAGTCCTACTGGGGGTGCTTTTTATAATGATAATTATAAAAAATATCCACATTAGTAGATGGCACGAAAATACAAATTTAACTGGAAAGGAAGCTCTCCTAAAAATGTTCCAGCCAATATTCGCCAAGCATTTATTGATCCTGAAAAGAATCTACTCCCGAAAGGATTATTAAATAACAGTATGCGTTCATCTAAGAAAACTCTAAAAGCGAACGCTAGAATATTTGTTCCTAAACGTTCTTCTTATGCGAGTACAACTAGAAATAAAAGAAGAAAGAATTAGGTATGAACGCATCTACGAATGCAGTATATATAACGAAGAGTAATATAAATCCCTCAGAAGTAATAATAATGTCAGTAGTTATGATAGTAGGGATGATACTTATATGTTTGTATATTGATTTATATTGTGCTTATAGATATTAGATGGGAACATTTGCTCCTTTAGTATATGGCACTTTAATGGCAACAATTGATGTTTTTATGCTTGGCATAATAAAATCAATCAGTACTGGGACTATTAAAAATATTTGGTGGATGGCGATTCCTACAATGGTGTATGCTTCACAGCCTTGGATTTTTTTACAATCACTCCGATTTGAAACAATGATTGTTATGAATCTGTTGTGGGATTTAATTAGTGATATATTAGTGACAGGTAGTGGATTAGTATATTTTAAAGAAAAAATATCTCATACAAAAATGGCTGGAGTATTATTAAGTTTATTTGGAATGTATTTGATGTCTTGTGAAACTGCAGAGATTTGTTAGACTTCTACTTTAAGAGTCTTTGCTACTTTTTTTGCTTTCGTTCTTTTCTTTTTTGTTAATTTTTTACCACCTCTATAAGCGGAAGGACTAAGAGAAGGAGGAGGGGCTACAGAAATTCCGGTTACGATATTAGCATTAACACGATTTTGTAAATTACTTATTTGTGTTTGCATAGTACTTATTTGTGTATTTATCAATTGATTAGATAATTGTAATTGGTCTTTTATTTTATCATCAACATCATAAGTAGTTGCTAACTTATTTGTAGTACTAGCATTAGAAGGTATAACAGAATTAAACCTATCATTTAATGGATTAATAACAGATGCTATACGACCACTTATACTTTCTTGTGTAACATATTGGGATAATTGACCTTGTTTAACAATTTCATCGATCGGAATTACAGCAGATCGTAATTGATCATATTTAACATATTCCTGCAAATTTATATTTGAACCCGTCCAATCACCGGGAGGTCCCTGAATTCCTTGAGGTCCAGCAGGACCTACTGCACCTTGAAATCCTCTATCACCTTTATCACCTTTTGGTCCTTGAGGACCGATAGAGCCATCATTACCTGCCGCACCTTGAGTGCCTTGTAATCCTTGTGGGCCAGTTTCTCCTCTATCACCTTTTGGTCCTTGTTGTCCAATAGAGCCATTCGTGCCTGCTGGACCTGTTGCTCCAGTAGGACCTGCTGGACCAATAGCACCATTCGTACCATTATTACCTGGTGGGCCTGTTGCTCCATCTTTACCAGTTGCTCCAATAGGGCCTGGTGGGCCTGTTGCTCCATCCTTACCTGTTGCTCCAATAGCACCATTCGTACCATTATTACCTGGTGGGCCTGTTGCTCCATCCTTACCTGTTGCTCCAATAGGGCCTGGTGGGCCTGTTGCTCCATCCTTACCTGTTGCTCCAATAGAACCATTCGTACCATTATTACCTGGTGGGCCTGTTGCTCCATCTTTACCAGTTGCTCCAGTTGCTCCAATAGGGCCTGGTGGGCCTGTTGCTCCAGTTAAACCAGTAGGTCCAGTAATACCACTTGACGATGCCGGTGCCCCATTAGGTCTTGGTGCTGGACTGGGTCTTGGTGCTACGCTGGGTCTTGGTGCTGGACTGGGTCTTGATGCTGCACTGGGTCTTGGAGATGGAGGTGGTGGATTTTCTACTCCACCTTTTTTAATATTCTTTTTCATCCTACATATGGGTTATTTATTCTTTAATCGTAAATAATGAATATCTCCTACTAATTTCTTCAAATCATTTTCAACATCTTTAAATTTAGAAACTTTAACTTTTTCAAATAATTCTTTTGTAGAATTATTATATTCTTCTATAGACCATTTTGTGGTTTCAAGAGTTTTCTTTTTAAATTCTTCTAAACAATCTGATTTTACTGCTTTGTAAATGCTTACTGATCTCCATTGTTTATCTTTATTTTCTTTTACTTCATCTGATTTTGCAACACCCATATGAAATCCATTACAAGGTATAGAATCCCATGTAACAGGGTAGCATTCTTTAAAATCACTAATTTTCTTCATTTGTTTTATGAAATCATCTTTACTATAAAATGCTTTCATCATATTACAAGTTGAACAACAAGTCAACACATTCTCAATACTATATCCTTTAGAAGTATCTTGTCTATCTAAACCATTTCCTACAATATTTTTAAATCCACATAAATAACAAGGTTTGTAAATAAGTTCTTCATATTGTTCTTTTGTTAAAGTAAAATCATAGCCTCTTTTTTTTTCATTTATCCTTTTAACATAAATATAATGTGATGGAATTTTATGGACGTAGATTTTCCATTTATCATAAAAGTTTTTTCTTTCATAATCTTCTAATATATTTGTTTGTTGTTTTGTGATAAGTGAT
>Ga0214921_10000135_pt1 | contig 141220 bp, 111 predicted proteins | sample LL1505_MetaG_FD_177992 | JGI IMG/M metagenome (GOLD analysis project Ga0214921, IMG submission 177992) | Freshwater microbial communities from Lake Lanier, Atlanta, Georgia, United States - LL-1505 | ecosystem: Environmental > Aquatic > Freshwater > Lake | place: USA: Georgia | collected... | reverse complement strand
AATTTGACTTTCACGATATTTAATCTTATTTTATTTATTTTACTACTTAAACATTTATTTATATTTTATTTTAATTATTTTAATTATTTTATGATTTCTCATTTAATTCATATAAACACTTCTTTTTCTTCTATTTTATGATTTCTGATTTCTATAATTTATTTCATTTTTTATTGAAAAACCCTTCTCAAAAATTTCAAAACAAACACAAAATATATTCTTATGCGCAATCGTCGACAAGCAATTCCGATGACCCATTTTTTATATGCGACATATATTATAAACTTTATATTTTATATCCCGATGATTTAGATAATCTTTTACTTATTGCGAATGCATTCAGATATAAACATCCATATCATGCTATATTTTATCACAGTCACATTCTTACTATTAAACCTTTGTTTGTAAAAAATGTAATTGCTCTACTTCAATTATGTATTGACAACAGTATACCAGTATATTCACTTCCCATTTCTTTTCATGATTCTTTATTCAACAATACAAAATTTCTATCGAAATATGCACAATGTCACTTCCAACAATACCGTTATCGAGTGGGTATAAACTATACAATAAAGTCTATGAAATTATTATCCAAACAAGTATGTAATACAAAAGAAGAAAAATATGATAAATGGAGTAATTATCATGATGTTGGATATGTTTATTACGCCATAGGCGACGTTGATAATGCACTCAAATATACAAATAAAGCAACTGACCTTGCATTGAAATTCGATTTAAGTATGGCAGATAAAATGCTCTCATACAGTAATTCATTATGTTATGAAGACTTTGATTACCCAGATAACGAACTTCTTTTCAAAAAATATGAAAAAATACACATATATTATCCAGATAAACCCGTGTTCTTATTTGATAGACCCAAAAACAAAAAAATTCGTATAGGTTATGTTTCTGGAAATTTTGTCTATCATGTCATTGGTAATTTTATTATACCTATTTTGCAAAATCACGACTTTTCACAATTTGAAATTTATTTGTTTGTACATAGAGAAATTGTCGATTTATATAAAAATTTGAATTGTAAAGTTGTACATATAAATGAACTTAATGATTTGGATGCTGCGAAATTGATAAATTCACATAATATTGATATTTTGATAGATTTAGATGGACATACAGTAAACAATCGATTGGGTATATTTGCGTATCATCCCGCACCGGTTCAAATTACTTATTTAGGATATCCGAATGGTACTGGTATGAAATCTATGCAATACCGTATTACGGATACAATTGCCGACCATATAGATACTACACAAAAATATAGTGAAAAATTAATACGATTACCTACATGTTTTTTATTATATAAAAGTATATACCAAGTGGCTCCAAATAAACCTAGAAAAACAAATAATATAATTATATTAGGTGCTTTGAATAAAGAAATTAAACATTCAAAATATGCATTGGATGTTTGGAGGACAATATTGAAAGAATGTCCTGATGTGAAAATATTGATTAAATTAGAAGAAGTATATTATGATAGTGAAGAATACATTGAACATTATAAAAATAAACTGAATGTTCCAAGTAATCGTATAATTTTGATGTACAAATTATCAAACGATGATTACAATAATGTATTTACGAAATTTGATATATTATTAGATACCTTTCCTTATTCAGGAACTACTACAACATGTAATGCACTTTATAATTCTGTACCAATCGTTACAATGTATAACCAAAATCATCATTGCCACAACGTTTCTGCCTCTATATTGACCCACATGGGATTACCTGAATTAGTTGCAAAATCAACCGAAGAATATATTAGTATTGTGAAAAATTTAGTTCATAATCCGGCTAAAATTGATGAATATAAACAAACAATATGTGAAAAATTCAAATATATAATGGACCCATCAAGATTTATGAAACACTATGAAAATGCTCTTGTAAAAACCATTGTGTAAACATTGAAAGTACCGCTTCGCGGGCCCGGGGCCGGGCGGAATGTTCGCGGAATGTTCTTTTCAAAATATTTGTAACACTGATATAGATATTTTTCTTTTTATTTCAATATACATATATCATGTCTATACTCTTTGATTTTGGATGTATTCAAGAAAAGGGAAAAAAAGGGAAAATATATAAAAACGCAAAATATACGATTGAGAACTTTTCGTCAGATTCTGCTAAATATTTGATTATTGTTGAATCTCCATCGAAATGTTCTACCATTGAATCTCTATTGGGTCCACAGTTTAAATGCATTCCTACTTTCGGACATCTTTTTTTCATACCTTCTTTAAAACATATTTATCCGGATTTTTCGTCTACATTGAATATCAAACCTGATTCATTCAAACATTTTGAATTTTTAAAATATGCAATATCTCTTTTTCAAGTGGACAATGTATTTATAGCAACGGATTTTGACCGCGAAGGCGATGCCATTGCATACCATCTTTATCGTTCTTTTCATATTTATAAACGATTCATTTTCAAAGAAATATCGAAAACTGCACTTGAACATGCATTTGAAAATTGGCATGATTTTCGTTCGTTTATACCATATTCTCAACATGCCCGCACAATGATTGATATAATTATTGGTCATTTGGTATCGCCTCTTTTATGGAAATTCATTTATAACAATAAAAAAGATTCGGGACTTTCTGCTGGCAGATGCCAAACACCTGCTTTGCGATTAATATATGATAATGAACTTGATAATACAAATTCGTTTGACATGAAGTACAAAATTCATGCATCTTTTTTTAATAAAAATATTCCTTTTGTATTAAATCATGTTTTTGACGAAGAAGAAAAAGTAGCTGAATTTTTAGAAAAATCGAAAGTTTTTGAACATTTTTTAGATTTAGGTTCTCCAAAAGAAAGCAAAAAACATGCACCTGAACCTTTTAATACATCTTGTTTATTACAAACCGCTTCACAAACATTGCATTATTCACCAAAAGAAACAATGGAACTGTGTCAGCAACTATATCAAGCAGGTCATATAACATATATTCGAACAGAAAATAAAAAATATTCAACAGAATTTTTAGAAAAAGCCAAAACTTTTATTTTAAACAAATGGGAAAATGAAAAATATTTAGGCGATTTTTCAAAAATTAAAAATACAAATGACAATAATCCGCATGAAGCTATTCGTGTTACCTATATTGATAAACAATTTGTTCTCGGTTTAGAAGGAAAATTGGCTACTTTATATAAACTTATTTGGAATAATACTGTGCAAAGTTGCATGCCAGATGCTGTCTATAATAATGTAGAAGCTTTTATTTCTGCACCAGATTCATATAAATACAAATATACGATTGAAATACCTATCTTTTTAGGATGGAAAAAACTATGTGAAAAAAATGATGATATTACTGATTCACAAAATAATGAAAGTGGACAATTATTCTATTTTCAATCCATAATGAGTAAACGTTCTCCAATTGAGTATAATTTTATAAACAGTACTATTTCAGTCCAGAACAAACATACATATTATAATGAATCTAGTTTAATTAAAAAATTAGAAGATTTAGGAATAGGAAGACCATCGACATTTTCATTACTAATAGAAACAATTCAGGAGCGAGGATATGTTAAAAAATGCGATTTACCGGGAGAACTAATTGAATTCAATGAATATAAATTAACGAATGAAACCGTCGAAAAAACGAAAATAGAAAAAGTGTTTGGAAATGAAAAAAATAAATTAGTAATTCAACCGATTGGTATATTAGCAATTGAATTTCTTATAAAACATTTTGACCATTTGTTCTCATATGATTATACTCGCGAAATAGAAGAATATTTAGATAAAATAGAAAATAATAATTTAGGCGAAAATGACGAATGGTTCTCTATTTGTAAAAAATGCAAAACTGAAATAGAGGAATACGCGAAGCCTCTTAAAAAAATGAAAAAACAAACATATAAAATAAATGATGAATATGAACTATTATTTCATAAATTTGGAGCATCATTACGAAAACAATTAGAAAACGGTGAAATGGAATATAAAACGGTGAATCCTAAAATAAAATTGGATATAAATAAATTACAAAAAGGAGAATATACAATTGACGATTTAATAGAAATCAAAAATGATTATTTAGGAAAATATGAAAAACAAGATATGTTCATAAAAAATGGTAAGTATGGACCTTATGTACAATGGGGTATTAATAAGAAAAGCATAAAAGATATCAATAAACCATTAAATACTATTGTTCTCGATGATATTGTAAAAATGCTTCAAAATCCAACAATAGAAAAACCTGACACAAATGAAGATATAAATGAAAATAAGGATGCATCAAGACGCCCGCCACAAATCCAAAGCAAAACGGTATTAAGAGTTCTCAATAGTGATTTTAGCATTCGTAAAGGAAAATTTGGTCCTTATGTATATTATCAAGCTGCTGGTATGAAAAAACCATCATTTTTTCAAATAGGAAAATATAAAAAAAATTATGCAACATGTAATACAAAAGAACTAATAGAATGGATAGTAACTACATATATAAATAAAGAATAATATTTGAATATTATATATAATGGATAACCAAAATGCATCATCTACAACACCATTTTCAATATTTTCTATGTTTAAAGACAATAAGCCAACACCCTCATCGTATTATATTATTTTTTTAACTATATATATAATATCGTTTGTATGTATTTTCAAAAGAAATGTAGAACTAATTGGTTATGGATTGTTATATGCTATTAATATATTTGCAACTATTTTTTGTGTTAAAGACTTGTATATTAAATTAAGTAATAAATACTCCACTATATTTTTAAGTTTGATAATAGTTTTTATTTTGAATATAGTATCATCTTCATTATTTATTGTATCAATTTCAAGAATTTATAAATTTTCAAAAGATGAACAAGAATTAGTATTATCATATGAAAATAAAAAGAAAATTCAATTATATAGAGATTTATTCATATCAATTCTCGTATCTTTATGGGTAATTTTATTATATATATTCGTATCAAAAGAAAAAACTCTATCGTTTGATATTAGTAAAGTCTTTCGTGAAGATTCAAACATAAAAATTATTGAGAGAATTATTGAGATTATTAAATTTTTATTATTGGCATATCCACTTGCATTGTCAAGTTACTTGGTTTATCATGCAAACAATTTGGTAACTATTACGCGTTCTCTTTTATAGTGTATAGGTGTGATAATAATTAATATTTATCCGAAATTCGTATAAACATTAATATAGTGTTCTCTATAATATATAAAATGAAATTCTATGAAACAAATTATGAAGACTATATAAATTCAGTTGAGTCAAATAATTTTCACAAAGAATTAACGAATTTATATTCGCGTTTTCCTGATTCTATTCATCAATTTGATAATTTAATAATATATGGCCCATCAGGAGTTGGTAAATATACACAGGTTCTCAATTTTATTAAAAAATACAGCCCAAGTGAATTGAAATATGAAAAAAAAATAACTCTTCAAAATGAAAAACAAACATATATTTATCATATAAGTGACATACATTACGAGATTGATATTGCATTACTTGGATGTAATTCAAAATTGCTCATTTATGATATATTTTTTCAAATAGTTGATATTGTTTCCGTAAAACACGATAAAATAGGTATTATAATCTGTAAAAATTTTCATATGATTCACAATGAATTATTAGAAATTTTTTATAGTTATATTCAACAGTATAATCACCCAAGTTCTCTAATTCAAATAAAATTTATATTATTAACAGAGCACATTAGTTTTATACCAAACAATATTATTAATGCTTCTAAAATAATATCTGTTGAAAGACCAACAAAAGAAAATTATGTTAGCATAATAAATGATACAAATGTACAAACTGATTTTATAAAGAGAATATATAAAAAATCAATTAAACAGTCATGTTCTCAGCAAAATAATATATTGAATGATATTGATACGTCCTATATAATTAATACAAAAGAAATAAAGTCGTTCAATATAATTAATAATTCAAATGAAATTCCAAATGATAATTTTAATACAATATGTAACAATATAATCAATGATATGGAAAATATAAAACAAACATCATTCATAAAATTCAGAGATGATTTATATGATATATTAATCTACAACTTGGATACGGTAGAATGTATTTGGTATATTTTGTCTTATTTTATTGAAAATAATAGAATTTCAAAAACAAATATTTCAAGTATTCTAGAAAGGATGTTCTTGAATTTGAAATATTATAACAATAATTATAGACCAATTTATCATTTAGAGAATATATTTTATTATATTGTAATAAGAATAAATTAAAACACATGAATTATCATGATGCATGTGTTTTATTAGAAATAGACGATGTTCTCAATATTGAGATATTAAAAAGACAATATAGAAGAAAAGCACTTCAATATCATCCGGATAAAAATAAATCAGTGGATGCAGCAGAAAAATTCAATAACATCAAAAATGCATACGAGTATTTATTAAAATATTTAGACAATCCAATTATGGATGAAGAATTTACGAATCCTTTTGAGAACATGGTGAAGAGTGAATATACTAAAATACTGTTCTCGTTTTTAAATAATGTATTAGGAACTGAACTTCAATACCAAGATATTAAAAGTAGAATATTTTATGTTATAGTAAATAAAATTGCAAACTGTTGCGAGAACAAAGCATGTGATTTATTAGAAAAAATAGACAAAAAATTACTTGTAAAAATATTCGATTTCTTTTTTAAATACAAAGACATATTTCATTTTTCCGATGATTTTTTGAAAAAGCTCGAAGATATGATTGCCACAAAAACAAAAGATGACCAATGTATTATATTAAACCCTTTTTTAGAAGACCTTTTTGAGAACAATTTATATAAATTGTCAGAAAATGGGAACATTTACTATATTCCATTGTGGCATCATGAATTAATATATGATAATTCAGGAAGTGATATGTACGTTAAATGTATTCCCATATTACCAGAGCATATTAGTATTGATTCTCATAACAATATTCATGTAGAATTAAAATACAATATTCGAGAAGTTTGGGGAAAAAACTCATTGGAATTTTATTTAGGCAAAAATGTGTTTTCTATTTTTACAGAAAAATTAAAAATCAGAGAAAATCAAACAATTATATTACAAAATCAGGGTATTTCCATAATAAATTTAGACAATATTTTTGATGTATCGAAAAAGTCGAATATTGTTGTGTATCTTCAATTGGATATTTAGGCATTTTTGAGAACCAAGGTTCTCTATTTTAGGGAAAACAGAATTATTATTTAGGAATTTTTTGGAAATAATAATTCGAAATATTTAGGGAAAATACTTTTGCAAAAACCTCTTTTTTGAGAACTTTGCTATATTATTTCAAAAAACTACATAAAAATATCTTTGTATATATGATTATGTTATCATCTATTTTGTACAAACTCAATAAAATCGTACCAAAGGAATTACCCAAACGTTTAGGACGATGGAATATCGATTACTGTAATAAAAAGATAGACCAAAAAATAGATTTATCGAATGAAGACCACTGTGGTCCATGTGGTCAATACATAATAAGCAAATCAACTAAAATATTTAACGATAAAATAATAGAAAATGTAAAAAATTGAAATACTTTTTTATTATTTAAATTAAATACAGACTAACAACAACAACAATGAATCAATCAGTTAACATGTATTACAAGCCACCAAGTATTGAAATTGAAAATTTCAACAATGAAATGAGTAAAGGAGACCTATGGTATATTATTGAACACTGTAAAATTGGTAAAATATATAGTATAGTAATTGAAGACAAAAAAGCTATTATTCATTTTGCAATGAATAATAACTTCGATGCCGAACAAAAAGAAATTTATGAACATTTAGAAAACGAAGGAACTTATCAAATCTATTACGACGAAATCCATTTTTGGAACGCAAAAAAACATATTGAAGAATCATGTATTATTGATTTTGAAGATAAGTTATTTCCAAATGTAACTGACAACCGTTATTACCGTAATATGATGAAAGTATAATACTATTATCCTATATGAAAAAAAAAATAAAAACATAAAAAGTATTTTAATTTACAAAAAATTGATATACTTTTTTCATGTTTAGATTATAATATAAAAGAAACCAAATACAATGTTAAGATTACCAAGAGATATAATTGATTCCGTGTTTGAATTTTTGGAAACAGATGAAACAATATGGATACATTATTATAGAGAACCTGACGAAATTACTATAAAAATAAATAAATATTCGACTCCTATACAAAATTTGAACAGAGTTTTATTAAACAAGATATATAAACCAACAAAAGAAAATATTATACAAATAATAGATGAAGATGGCTTTTTAAAAACATTAAATGTATATACAAATTATATTGAATACAATACAGACATAGTAAATCCTCCATATGAAATGATTGATTATTATTTATGTGAATATTCGTATTATTTTAAACCTATTTTAAAAAATAATGAAATTGTTTATGATAAAAACTATATTTTAATAATTAAAAATAATAAAGATTGGGATCACAATGCAAATATTGAATATCCTTATGGGTATCGCGCTGTTATGAAAGGATATCATTATTATAATGAAGGCGCTTTTAATAAAAAAGAAATATTAGACGAAGAATATATTGGATATGCATCTTCGTATAGAACATTCCCTACTATAAACAATGCACAATTATATGAATTTACAGAAACACAAAACTAAATAAAAAGAATAAAAAGAGACCAAATGTTGTATATATTGTATATTTTTAATGTGCAAAGGTGTAAAATATAAAATCACCGTAGATTACAAATTGTAATCAAAAAATACAATTTGTAACCATTAATCGTAACAAATTATTATTTAGGCGAAAATATTTGTAGAAAGTTATAGTATAATGAGTTATTACAACTTTTATAGAGGAGGGTATCCATGGTTAAGTGATAATAGATTGAACGGCATTTACAATGAATATGCTGAATTGAATGACGTTGCCATACGCAACAACAACATTTACGTTAATAATGTAATTGAAACAAATAGAAAATGTTGCAATGGTTGTAATAATAGTACTTATATTCCTTCTATATATAGTGCACCATATTATGCTGCACCGTATTACGCATCTCCATATTACGGCCCATATTATGGTGGATATTATGGAATTTATGGAAGACCTTTTTTGTAATCTGTTGTTTTTTGTTTATTTTTCAAAAATAAATTCTATTATAATTATATACGTATAATTACAATGGGTGCATGTACTTGTATTGGAGCTTGTTTATGTTTAACAGTTGCAACTGTTGCAGTCATTACATCACTGTCTGGTAGAAATTGTTCATGTTCTGAACCTGAAAAAAATAATGATATTTCTAAAAATATTGACAATTGTTAACATGTTATTTTGTTATTTTATCAACAATATAAATAATCACATTATATTTAAAAATAATAATGAATATGTAGAGAAATCAACAACATAATATATTTCTATTTATAAAATATACTATGGATACTAGTCAATATTTAACAGAAATTATATCTGGATTAACTATTTCTTTATTAATGATTCCAGAGGCAATTGCATTTGCATTTATATTGGGATTTCCACCATCAGTTGGACTACATTCTACGATGATAATGTCATTAATTACCTCTTTGTTTGGTGGATGTCCTGCATCAATATCTGGTTCTACTGCTGCCGTCGCAACTTCTCTCATTGGTATAAAAGAAATGCTTGGTCAAGAATACATATTTTTAGCAGTGGTGATGGGGGGGATAATCCAAATGATGATGGGCGTAACTGGTATGTACAAATACATTTATAATATATCCAAATCTGTATCATCTGGGTTTTTGATAGCATTAGGGGTGCTTATTGGATTATCTCAATTGCAACATTTTAAAGATACGAAAACAGGAAATTGGTTCAGTAGTGATGAATTATTTACAACAGTATTTTTCAGTTTGATTTCAATTGTTATTGCAGAATTTGGATTACTTGCCTTGAATTTTAGCAGACTTTTAAATATAAAAATACCAGGTGGATTAATATCTATAATACTCTTATCACTATTATTTTATATAATTCCATATAAGCTACCAATTCAATTTGTTAAAGATAAAGGTGATGTTAAAAATACTATACCTTCTTTTAAATTACCAAAAGTAGAATGGAATATTATGAATATTATGAAAACATTACCGTTTGCAATTGCAATGGCTATTGCCGGTTTAACTGAAAGTATTTTTATGGTAAAAGAAGTTGGTGAAAAGTTGAAAATAAATACAAATGCATTTCAAGAAACAATTGCACAAGGTATTGCAAATATAATGAGTGGCTTTGCTGGTGGTATAGGAGGATGTATTCTTGTAGGTCAAACTAAATACAATTTAGAAAATGGTTCAAAAACACGAGTATCGTCATTATTTACTAGTTTATTTTTCATTCTCTTTACATTATTTTTTTCAAAAACTATTGAAAAAATACCTATGCCTGCTATAATTGGTATTATGTTAGCAATCGCGTTCAAAACCGGTGATTGGGGTTCTTTATTCAAAAAAATGGACAAAAAGTGGGTTATTATAGCAATAACGTCTATTGTAGGTATATCAACTAGTAGTTTAGCACTTGCTATTATAATAGGAAGCATTATTGAATTATTGTTTTAGACGATAAAAAATATTTATTTTTTGTGCAATAAATATTTTTTAATTTTCAAATAGTGTTCAAATTATGTTTTTATACTTTTATTTCTTGTTATCTGTATGTTTTTATATTTTTCTTTGTTATTGTCTGCTTTTATACTTTTTTCTTAATAATTTTCTTCTTTGCTGGTTCACCTGCTGGTTCAACTGCAACAGCTGCGGCTTCTGGTTCAGGTGCCTTCTTGACAACCTTCTTGACAACTGGCTTTGGTTCCTCCACAACCGGCTCTGGCTCTGGTGCAGCATCTTCTTCTTCGTTGTCACTGTCTGGAACTTCGGTTGATACTGGTACTGGCTTTTGAAAAACAGTTTCTGGTTCTGATTCTAAATCAACATCGTCTTTTAATTCTTGCTTTTCAATAGTAGTGCGTTCTTCATCAGATAACTTGATTTGGCACTTACCATAAACACTAACAACTTCTCGTGGTTTTACGATACATTGAATGAGTTTCCATGTTAGACCCCATCCCTTTCCACCAATCCAAATACCACCGCATTGTAATACACATGCAACATTACTTTGCTTTGGAACAAAGTCAAGTGGTGTTACATTTTGATTATCGCAAGGGAATAATAGATTGGATTGTGTATCATAAATTTCAACACCCCATTTTCCATTGTAGTTTGGAACCTTTGCTCGAATAGATGGTGGCTTTGAAAGGTCAATCTTTTTAGTATCCTTATTTTTAGAATATTTAAGGAATGGGAAGAATGTATGTTTAGCAACTTCGCGAGACATTTCTTCACCCCACCATAATTCACTATTTGTTACTGCATCGTCTAAAATTTGATTTTCAAAATCTTTTAGTTTTTGTAAAAAGTCATTTGTTGCTTTTGTTGAATATTCACTATTTGGGAAATTCAAAGACATACTGAATTTACCATCAGACTCACCCTTTTCATCTACAAAATCAGCAATACCCCATGTCATCATTAATGGAGTTGAAATGTGTAATGAACGATTTGTTTGTTTACTTACCATATTAATAGATTTTCCACCACGGTCATTGACCTTTGGTTGCATATATTTAACAGATGAAGGAACCCAATCATTGACTGATAAAACAAGAGGAGTAGTTGAAGTCATTTTAGAATGTATATGTGTATAAGTTATACGACTGTAATATATATTATGGTTTATCTTTAAATCAATTTTCTGCAAAATATAAATTATAAAACACCATAAATGCAGTGTTTTTTATAAAAAATTGAAATATTTTTTATCATTTTGTAATACTAACAATATAAAGTAAACTATAATAATCAAAATGGCTTCATGTAAAAATATTGCGGATACATCATTCAATGGAATCATTCAATTACCGACAAAATTAATTAATATCATATATGAATTTATTCCAAATGATACCAATATGGATTTAGTGAATAAAATAAAAAATAAAATAATGTTACCAAAAAATGAAATTATAGTAGAACTAATCAAATTCTTTCCATATATTGAAAATGAACCAGAAATTATTGAAATTTATTGTCAATATATTGAATTATATAGTACTGAAAAAATATTGAATTTATTAAGAAATAAATTATGTGATGAATATCATGAAAAAAAATCTTTCCCAAAGAACAGCGATGGTAAATTTCTTCCAATCTCAAAAAAAGATTTCAAAATTTTGAAAAATTACGTTTATTTAGGTAGGGCAAAATTTGCTGATTTACAGGTATTGATGACAAATATTAATGCTACAATGCAAGTATGGTTATATAGTAAAATTAAAAAAATTTGTAACATGAAAAAATTTGAAAAATATCATTATGTAAAAACTGAATTACAATGTTTTGGTGAATTTAGAGAAATTGAAATATTCAAAAAATTAGTTGCATTTGGATATCAACATAGATTTTATAAAAATGGTTGGAAAAGTGAAATTCCTGAATTACTATCAAATACAACCAACGTATTAACTTGTCACGATGTCTATATCATGAAACAATATCCAATTTGGATTAAAACATTCTTAGAAAACTTCAATAAATTAATTTAATAAAAAAAACACGGGCATGTCTATAATAGAAAGAGTGGAAAAACTCGTAAAGTTACAAAATGAATATAAAAAAAGCAAAAATATCGATTGTTACTAATCGACATTTTTTTATCATAATGATATCTATTCGATAAAGTTACTATTCAAAATGTTCGCAGGTATATAATATAAATACATTTAACCAATATAAAATTTATCAATATTATATATATTATGAACGTATTTTCGAAACCTATTGTTGATTCGAGTGGTATGAATATATATTATACCAATTATTTTAATAATTCAATTGTTCTCAAAAAATTTAAGATTCCTCAATTAAAACTAATTGCGCGTGAGAATAATTTACATGTATCTGGGAGTAAACCTGTATTGATTGAACGGATACATAACCATTTCACACAAAGTATATATGCAATTACTATACAAAAAATGTTCAGGGGACACATTATCAGGAAGCTAATGAAATTAAAAGGTGAAGCATTAAAAAACAAAAAATCATGTGTAAATGAGACAGATTTTTACACATTAGACCCATTAGATGATATTCCATATGATGAATTTTACAGTTATAAAGATGACAAAAATTTTGTATATGGATTTAATATTACATCTTTAATCACATTATTCAAACAAAAAGGAAAAATAATAAATCCATATAATCGTGAAAAAGTTGATTTTAAAATAATGAATGATATATTCGCTCTTTATAAACTAACAAAAATAATATTTCCACATATATTCAATGAAAAACCAGACGAACCAAATATTCCTATATCAAATAATCAAACACATCAAAATAGCGTTGTAACAAATAATCATCAAATGAACGAAAATGTGGAACTTCATAATAGAATGCAGGCTATAAGAGAAAAACCAATCAATATACGTATTCAAGAGTTGTTTATGGAAATTGATTTGCTTGGTAATTATACCGATAGTAATTGGTTTATTAGTTTAGAAAAAAGAGAATATATACGATATTATAGATATTTGTACGATATTTGGCATTATAGAGGTCAAATGACACATGAAACTAAGAGAAGAATATGTCGGTTACATGACCCCTTTATTAATACTTCATTAAGTTCTCTAAATTTACCAACAACCACAACTGATGATTGTAGAGCAGTATGTTTATACATTATGGAAAATATGGTATATACTGGTATTGATGTAGAATATCAAAAATTGGGTGCTTTACATGTACTGTCAGTATTGACGATTGTTTCAATGGATGCCAGACGTAATATGCTGTGGTTATATGAATCACTGGTTTATTAGAAAAAAATAAAACGTAAAATTGATATCAAAAATATTTAGGAAAACATTTAGGAATACCATCTTCTATCCAGCCAATTAATTCAATAAATATATTATTGCGTTAAACCACTTAAAAAAGAAACATATTATAGTATATATACCTGATAGAATGGTAAGAGCTACTAAGACTGAAAAACAATCCACACCTGCCCCAGTTGCCAATGTTGTTGTTGAGCAATCTGCTTCTGTAAAGAAGGCTTCAAAGAAGGCCACCAAGGAAGCTGCCCCTGTTGCAGTTGCCCCTGTTGTCGATGCAGCAGTTGTTGAATCAACTGAGATTCCAGACAACTCATCATCTGTCAAGATGACTGAATTTGGTGCTAAATTACAACAACTTACAACAATGATCTCTACTCTAAAGAGTGAATACAAGACCCTTGAAAAGGTTATGGCTCGTGAGCTTAAACTTGCACAAAAGTCATCTTCCCGCAAGAGAAAGAGTGGTAACAGGCAACCATCAGGATTTGTCAAACCAACCCGTATCAGTGATGAATTAGCCCAATTCCTTGGAAAGACTGTTGGAACTGAAATGGCAAGAACCTCTGTCAGTAAGGAAATCAACGCCTACATCCAAGCCAACAAGCTACAAGATGCCAAGAACGGTCGTATTATCCATGCTGACCAAAAGCTTACTGAGCTTTTAAAGCTTAAAGCTGGTGACGAGCTTACCTACTTCAATCTTCAAAAGTACATGAAGCACCACTTTGTCAAAGCATCCGATGTTGCCACTGCTTAAACCAATTTTTAAAAAATAAAACCAAAACCAATAAAAAGAAATACAAAGACAAAGACAAAGACAAAGACAAAGACAAAGACAAAGACAAAGACAAATAAATACAAAAAAGAGAAAAAAGAAAAATAAACACAAAAAAGAGAAAAAATATAAACTGAACTAAACTATATAAATAAAAATTCGTATTTTTATTTATAAAATGGCATCTAATAATGGAATCAATATTAGTAAAGTAGATAATTTTGAATCATTTGAAGAAAAAGTAAAAAACTATATTATTACAAATCACCCAAAATTGTATATACTAACTCCATGTTATGGAGGAATGTGTTATATCAGCTATTTACAATCTTTGATAAATACACTAAATTTATTTAGACAGTATAATTTTCCAATTCAAGTTGAGTTTTGTAAAAATGATAGTTTAGTATCAAGAGCAAGAAATAATCTTATTGCAAAAGCGATGCATGACCCAAAATGTACTCATATTATTTTTATTGATAATGATATTACTTGGAATCCTGTATCTATATTAAAATTGATTATAGCAAATAAACCGCTTATTGGGGGTGCTTATCCAATCAAACGGTACAATTGGGAAAAATTAACAACTGACCATTCATATGATGAAACAATCATCAATAAATGGGTAGATAAAAAAAATAATAATACTTCTTTAAAAGAATCAATGAGTGATATTGAAATGATACAATCATCATTATTACGTTATAACATCAATTATATTGATAAATACATTGAGATTCAAGATAATTTGACACAGGTCAAACATCTTGCTACTGGATTTATGTTAATGCAACGTCAAATGGTTGAAAAAATGATGTTAGCATATCATTCTACTAAATATACAGATGATGTCAATTTTTTAATTGGCAGTGAAAATAATTATGCATATGCATTGTTTGATTGCGGTGTAGAAGATAACCATTATTTATCCGAAGATTGGTTATTTTGCAATAGATGGACCAAAATTGGTGGCACTATTTGGTTAGATGTTACTATAAATTTAACACATACGGGAACAGAGGATTTCCATGGTTGTTTTATTTCTTCTATTTTGTAGTTTTTGTCAATAAAAATAATATGTATTCTACACCTTTTCACATTTCAAATACCGTCATTCGTAGGGTTTCTATTTCTGTTCTCAAATCTGCTTGGGTTTTTGATTTTTGAATTTTGCGAAAATCATTTTTCACAATCTGAATAACATCTATATATTCGGGGGTTTTGTGAAAGTTCTCGAAAAACATACAATAATTGTTTATGTTCTCAACTGTTTTTGTAAAAGACAGAGAACCTTTGTTGTTTTTGTTTATCCAATCGACAAAATCATTTATATGAAACAATAATATTGGTTTCAAAACATAATATGCAAATATTGGGCTTTTTTCGCTGTATTTTTTGCAAAGTTCACGATTTTCATTTGTATTTTCGTACATATTTTTATAGGACAATCCATAATGGTCCAATACTTTTACACATTGAAATAATGAAAAAAGTATTTCATTTTTTATAGTTTTCTCTATTTTTTCGTATATAAAATCCATGTTCTCAGCATTATTATTATCTATTACAGAATAGTAAACAAAAAATATACTGTTCATTATTTCGGCTAAACATTCTGTATAACTTTCAAATAGTTTCACGTCGACATTGATATTAAATATAGAATGTATTTTAGAATTTGATAACCCAGTATCCATATGTGAAAAATCCAAACCCATACAATGAATTGTTTCATGTATAAATACCTTGAACCATTCTTCTTCCCTAAATATGTTTATTTCGGAAATTTCTTTGTTGTCATTGTTCTCATTGTGATAACTTATATGTTCTTCTCTACATGAATATGTAAATGCGGTATTTGCATGTTCCCAGTCAATTGGACTTGCATCGATTGTTGGTAACATCTTCTTTAAATAGGTCAAATACAAATATACGTTCAAGTTTTTAGCACAATTTACCGGACTGTATGCGTATGCAATGGATAACCATATAAACATTCTTTCTACATATTTCATCATTTCTTTTTCATTAAGTTGAGAACCTTGCACTGGAAATATGAAAAAAACACGTACTTTTCTATTTTTTACTTTGAATTCGTATATTTTAGTAATTTGTTCAATGTTCTCAATATTGCTTCGTATTTCATACGGTATTCCTTGAAAATTATTTGATTTAGGAAAAGTTGTTTCATTGAATGGTACTTTTATTATATTGACTTTGTTGATACATTCTAAATTGTATTTAATGATTGAACCATAGATATTTTTTATAAATTTTATAGTCGATGTTGAGAACCTTATTTTAGAAATCTCATTTTTCGATTTTTTGAAATACTTATTTAGAAATAATTTCAATTTTTTTGATATAGGGTTCATTGATATATACTATATATACATCAAAATACCATCTATATATCTGTAAAAAATTGATATTCCGTGCTAAATACTATAATTCTATAAACAAACATAAACATAAAAATTTTATGGGAATTCAATATTTAAACCGATTCTTACTTGACAATTGCAAAAAATCTTCTATATGTAAAACTCATTTGCGAGAACTTAAACATAAAACTATTGTCATTGATACAAGTATTTATATATACAAATTCATTGCCGAAAACAAACTAATTGAAAATACTTATTTATTGATATCTTTATTTAGGCATTATTCAATTATTCCGATATTCATTTTCGATGGGAAACCGCCCCGCGAAAAAAGAGACCTTCTCATTCAAAGAAGACTGCAGAAACAAGAAGCTGAACAGAAATGTTTAGAAATACAAAATATTCTTGAAAATACTACCGACAATGAAGAAATTGCTAAATTACAAAAACAAATAGAAAATATGAAAAAACAATGTATCAATGTTACAATGGATGACATACAATGTGTCAAACAACTCCTCGAATATTACGGGATTCAATATTATACCGCTGAAAATGAAGCAGACCAATTAATCGCCTATTTAGTCAATTCTAAAAAAGCATGGGGATGCATCAGCGACGATATGGATATGTTTGTTTATGGATGTTCACGAGTATTTAGACATTTAAGTTTATTGAATCATACAATTATTATGTACGATACAAAATCCATTTTGAATGATTTAGAAATGTCTATGGATGAATTTAGGGAAATTACAGTTTTATCTGGAACGGATTATAATATCCATAATAAAACGACTTTACATGATACTATCCATTGGTTTTCTAAATTCAAAAAAAATAATAAGAAACATGGTTCATCGCCTATATCATTTTATAAATGGCTTTTAGAAAATACCAAATATATTACTGATTACGATGAATTAATGAATCAATATCAAATGTTTATTGTAAAAATGACAGATTTTGAATATTTACAAAATATGTCATTCAAATTATTACCGATTCAAAAAACAGAACTTCGCAATTTCTTGAAAAACTATGGATTTATATTTGTTTAGGCAATTGTTTAGGCAATTATTTAGCAATTGTTCGACGAACCCCCATCAATATTAAATCTTTTTTAGCCGGATTTCTTCTTATAAATTCCATTAACAATGCATTTTTTGTCAATAACAACATTTGTTTCAAATCTTCATTTTGACTAAATTTAGCAGAAATTGCACGTTCTCGTTCTTCTTCAAAACGGCCTAAATGATAATCCGCATCGATTTTCACTTCTTTTGGACGCAAGGTTTTATTATTTTTCTTTCCACCCTCTCCGGCTATTTTAGCTAAACTTGGGTCTTTGGATATTTCACTATCACTATCTAATGAAAATAACAAGTAAAAATCGGGAAATCCTTTTTTATATTTAGCGGCTTGAATATAATGTTCTACTGACATCCATTTATGTTTATCCAATTCAAATATTCCTCCACCCCAAGAATCGTCCAATTTTTTTCGCCAATTATCTATTTTAGAAAGAGTAACATATTCTTGAACTTTGGTTTTTGGTATTTTCTCTCCCGATCCGGCCCCGGGTTTAGGCGAATTGTCGGATTTAGAATGAAACATAAAAATTACTTTTGAATCATATAAATCACTATCTTCATCTTCTTCGTCTAATTTTTTTCCTAAATCAGGGTCCATGCCTAATTTACTTTTGAAATTTCGGAAATCTTGGATCAAATAATATTGACCCGCATTTTTCTCTAAACATTTATTCACTGCCAAAACTTTCACATCGTAGGGTATTTCATTGAAATTCAAAATACGTTTGTGATAATATGACAACAATTCATAATGGTTATTGCCGTATACGGTCATAATATAATAGTTTGGAGAGAAGGTTCCCAATTCTTCTAAATTCTTATTAAAATCACCACAATTCAAAACTCCGTCAAAATCCCCGCTGTTGAAAGATTCTTCTGAAAAGATTATGAATTTTACATTTAGCAATCTTTCCAAAGTGGAAATTGCCCATGCATCTGCCCAGAAATTGGATGTTTGTATATAAGCTCTGTACTTATCTATGCTGTCAATATCTTTCATATAACCTACATATTCTTCTTGTAATTTAAGGGTTTCTTTTTTTTTTTGAAATACTTTTTTATATTCATCTGCTAGTTTATTTGTTTCTTTGATTAACCGTTCTTCATCATTTTTATCTTCTAATTTTTTCATACGTTTTTTATATTCCGCATTTGTTTTTTTTATTTCAGCAATATCATTATCATGTTCGCGGATTTCATTTTGAAATCCTAAATATAAATTACGATGCTCTTGATAAACATCGTCAGTCAACTCTTTTGCTAATGCTGCCCTTAATTTAGAAACAGTTGTATTGTATCCGATTTGTCTAAATGCATCACGGATTACATAGAAAAAACAATCTCCCTCTCCATCATTCGTAACAATATTATAATGGTGATTTTTAAAAAAATTCTCAATCCATTTGTTGGAACTAGATTTTTTGAAATCTTTTAATTTTATTTTATTTGAATCTTCTTCGGTTTCTTCTTTTAATGAAATGGGTTGTTTCATATGTTTATCAATTTCGAAAATACCATCTTTGGAATTTTTGACAGTTTTTTCAAATTCTTTGGACATTTCACCTTGTGGTATTTTCAATTTCATGACATCGTTTTCATCCACATCGATTTCATCTATTTCGACTATTTCATCTGTTTTTTCTTTTTTTTCTACTTTTTCTTTTTTATCCATACCAACGGGAATCGAAAGAACCTTTTCAATGAATTTTGAATTGACAAAACTATATAATAACGGCTCTCCAAATTTCGTTAAATCGATATCTCCATCTTCATCTAAAACATTTAATGAGCGACTTGATTGGATTTCATAAACACCGATTTGCGCTTTTATCTTTTGATTAACTACTAAATAAATGGGATAATAGACAACATGTTTAGAAGAAAACGTGTATTTTTGTTTCCCAAGAGCGATTGTAATAGGTTTATCGTGTATGTACATTTCGTATAAACTGGAATGATAACCATTATCTTCTGGGTCAATTGTCTTTGTTTCAACAAAATTAATATCTTTGTTTATTTTTGAAGAAACCATTCGTATAAATATATATTTTGTATATATTTATATTTTTATATTTTATTGTTTTTTATTGTTGTTTTGTTGTTGCGTTTTATTGGCCAGCTTTGAAAACCTTGATATTGGTAAGAACATACCATGCCGCAGCAGTAGTATTGTAAAACATGATAAATTCTTGATTTGTTTGAACCGCACCAGTTAATGCATTACTTGATGTTATAACAGTAGGACGAACAGTGTATAAAAACCGGGTGCTTGCTACTGCTGTTCCATTGATTTTAACGGCATTGCAATAATAACTTGCAACAGACGAAGTTTTATTGATTACTGTTATGAGATAAGTATTGGCAGTATTCAAAGTTGATATGGTAAAGTTTACTGAATAGTTTGCAGTTGGCGCGAGTCCTGTCAAGAAAAACGTTGTACCTGTGTCTAGGTTGAATGTAAATGTATTTTGTGGTAATAATATAGCGGTTAATATTTGATATCTGGCGTTGATTTCACCATAACCACTAATTATAGTAGCGTATTGTCCATTTGATGAAATCGCTAAAGAGTTTATACCATTAGGCCCTCTGTTATTAATATAAATATCATCAAAACTTACACCATAATTAGTAGATACTCTCAAATTTACACTAGCATTAACATTATAAGTACTAGAAGCCAATATATATTGCCCTGTTCCTGAAATTGATACAGACGTAACAGTATAAGAAAAATAGGTAGGAGCGCTGGTCCACGTTTGTCCATAATCTTTTGACAAATATACATAATTTTGTGTTGTTTCATATACTATTTGATATTGTCCTGTCGATGAAATTGCTACTGACCTATATTGTTTGTTGCCTGGTTGAGAATATGGTGCATTTAATTGCGTCCAATTATTTCCATAATTACTTGATATATATATATATCCAGACGAAGCATTATTAATACCAGTGATATATTGCCCAGTATATGATGCTGATAATCTATTTATACTCGGATAATTTGAAATATTAGTCCAAGTAACACCTGAATTATTTGATGAATATCCGTTACTACTAATTTGAAATTGCCCTGTTGATGAATATGATATAAACATGTAACTTGAAGAACTCCAATTAACACCATAATTAGTAGATATATAATTATCTATACATTGATATTGACCAGTTCCAGACATTGCTGAATAACTGAAATATGTACCGCTCGTTCCTGGTATTGATACGCTCTTCCAATTAGACCCGTAATTAGTTGATAATGTTATTGCACCGAGGTCACCACATGCAAGTTGATATATACCAGTAGATGATATAGATATGCCATACCCATAAAAATCATAAACACGATTGTTAAAATTACTACTTCCTGTTGGAAAATATAATGGATTATCCACATTATTCAATTTCCCCAATGAATATGAATATTGGTCCACCGTTCCAGCAGGAATTGCTAGACTCACATATATTGTGCCATTAGAGACAGAATCTATTGCGGTTATATATTGTCCAGACGACGATATTGCCAATCCTCCCCAATTATTACTAGGATTTCCAGTTAAAGTCATAGGAGTCCAAGTATTTCCAAAATCAACTGAGACATATGAAGTAGTACGATGTACAAGTGCTACTTGATATTGTCCAGTTGCAGATAAAGCTACATATCCCCAATTTCGACTTGCATCAGACATTTTAGTTACCCAAGTATTTCCATAATCATTTGATATATATATTCCATTACCTGATGATGCAGTTTGATATTGTCCAGTAGCAGATACAGAAACCGATGACCATACTATATTATTACCTTTTGTGTTCCAAGTATTGCCATAATCATTGGATATATATATATTTCCAGTGTCCGGAACCACACTTTGATATTGTCCAGTAGCAGATAATGATACTGATGACCAATACAAACCAGCAGGCGATTTATTTGTCCACGTAGTAGCGTAATCACTTGATACAAATATTTGATAATTCGTAACAGCTGTTTGATATTGTCCAGTAGCAGATAATGATACAGACTGCCAATATTTTGTAACATCATTCGGTATTCCAGTTCGGGCTATCCAAGTATTTCCATAATTAGTAGATACATACAAATTATCTCCACTTACTAATGCAGTTTGAAGTTGTCCAGTTGAAGATACTGAAATGCTAATCCAATTTCTAGAACTATCTACACCGGTCCAATTATTTCCATAATCAGTAGATACATAAATTTTATCTTGAACTACTATCGCACTTTGATATTGTCCAGTTGATGACATCGATACCCCTTTCCAACTTCTGGCACTATCTCTCTTAGCCCAGTTCGTTCCAAAATTATCTAATGAAGTTCCATAATTTGTAAAAATAGAAAACGAATTTGGGTCAAGTGAACCTGCCTCCCCAGGAATACCAGGAGGGCCAATAATACCTGTGGGACCGGTCGAACTTGCAATTCCAGTAGGACCTGTTATACCAGTTATTCCGGTAGGCCCAGTTGGACCGGTTTGTGTCATACCAGTAGGACCCGTTGGACCAGTTTGTCCAGTTACACCAGTTACTCCTGTGACACCAGTATTACCCGTTCTACCAGTGCCACCAACACCAGTAACTCCGGTAACTCCGGTAACACCAGTTACACCAGTAACGCCAGTTACACCAGTAACGCCAACGCCAGTAACCCCAGTAACCCCAGTAACCCCAGTAACCCCAGTAACCCCAGTAGAACCTGTTACACTGACACCTGTAACTCCTGTTATACCAGTAGGACCAGTTCTCCCAGTAAATCCAGTAGGACCAGTTCTCCCAGTAAATCCAGTAGGACCAATTGAATTTATATTTACATTCCATATATAATTGTAATTTTGCCCACTTACAAAACCGTTTATTTGTAATATATTTTGCAATATCAATATACCAGTATCTATATTATAACTTGTTACTGTTGCTATGAAATATTTACTGGATGTAGCGCGGTCGATTACAAATACAGTATTTCCGGATGTATATGATAATTGAGGTGATATTGGTAATAATAACCCATCTATCAAATTCGCTAACGATAAAGATACAGATGTAGTAGTCTGTGTATTAAATGAATTACATGCACTTCCAGTAGCTCCAGTAATACCAGTCGGTCCAGTCTGACCTATCGGTCCAGTCAATCCAGTCGTTCCAGTAATACCAGTTTGACCAATAGTACCTATACAACCAGTAACTCCGGTAGGTCCAGTAAGTCCACTTGGTCCAGTCATCCCACTTTGTCCAGTGATACCACTTGGTCCAGTCATGCCAGTTGGTCCAGTAAGTCCACTTGGTCCAGTCATGCCACTTGGTCCAGTCATGCCACTTGGTCCTGTTTGTCCAGTTAGTCCAGTAGCCCCCGTTGTTCCAGTAGCCCCCGTTGTTCCAGTAGGTCCAGTAGGTCCAGTAGGTCCAGTAGGTCCAGTAGGTCCCGTTGTTCCAGTAGGTCCACTAGGCCCAGTAGCCCCCGTTGTTCCAGTAGGGCCGGTAGGTCCAGTAGGACCAGTTGTTCCAGTTGTTCCAGTTGTTCCAGTTGTTCCAGTCAGTCCACTTGGTCCAGTCGGTCCAGTCATTCCACTCGGTCCTGTCATACCAGTAAGTCCAGTAGGTCCAGTCGGTCCAGAAGGTCCAGAAGGTCCAGTCGGTCCAGTCATACCAGTAGGTCCAGTTTCTCCGGTAGGTCCAGTAGGTCCAGTAATTCCAGTCATACCAGTAATTCCAGTCATACCAGTAATTCCAGTCGTTCCAGTCGTTCCAGTAACACCAGTAACACCAACTTCACCAGTATATCCAGTATAACCAGTTTCACCAGTAGGGCCAGTTACACCAGTATTACCTGTTTGCCCGGTAGAACCACAATCGCCAGTTTCTCCGGTAGGTCCTGTTGCACCAGTACGACCAGTACGCCCTGTGTATCCAGTAGGACCAGTTAGACCTGTAACACCAGTTACACCAGTTACTCCGGTAAATCCAGTTGGTCCTATTGAATTTATATTTACAACCCATACATAATTATAATTGTCTTCTATGTTAAACCCGTTTATACTTGTAATATCTTTCAAAACCAACATACCAGTTTTCATGTCATAATTTTTAACTGTCGCTGTAAAATTTCGCACAGTGGTTTCATTATCGGATATAAAAACGGTACTTCCATATAAATAAGAAAGATTTGGCGAAACTTGTAATGTCAATTCATTTGCAAGTTCATTTGATGATAATGATACATAATCAGTAGTTTCAGTATTAAACACATCTCCTCCTTGACCTTTTGGACCGATTGCACCGATATGGCCATCAATACCAGTATAACCTGTATAACCAGTTGAACCGGTGATACCGGTAGTACCATTATTACCAGTTCTTCCCATGATTCCAGTAGGACCAGTAGGACCAGTAGAACCAGTAGGGCCAGTCGGACCCGTGACACCAGTCGTACCTGTTTGACCAATTACCCCTGTATTTCCAGTATGTCCAACAATACCAGTAGGTCCAGTCAAGCCAGTCGGTCCAGTCGGTCCAGTCGGTCCACTCGGACCAGTCACGCCAGTTGGTCCACGCGAACCAGTATATCCGGTTACACCTGTATTTCCAGTAGTACCACTTTTACCGGTCAAACCAGTTGATCCAGTCGGGCCACTCAGACCAGTCGGTCCGGACGACCCAGTATATCCGGTTACACCTGTAATTCCAGTAGTACCGCTTTTACCAGTCAGACCAGTCGGACCAGTCGGACCAGTTGAACCACTCGAACCAGTTGACCCACTCGAACCAGTTGACCCACTCGAACCAGTTGACCCACTCGAACCAGTTGAACCGGTCGAACCTGTCGGACCCGTTGGTCCAGTCGGTCCACTTGCACCAGTGTGAGATGTAATACCGATGAACCCTGTATTTCCTATAAACCCAGTATATCCAGTTGCGCCGGTATTGACAGATATACCAGGGGATCCTCTTGAACCGGTTTTACCAGTTATACCTGTCGAGCCAGTAGCACCTGTGTTTGTAGATAGTCCAGGAAATCCAGTAGGACCAGTTGGTCCAGTTTGCCCAGTTGAACCAGTATTACCAGTATATCCAGGAAATCCAGTAGGACCAGTTGAACCAGTAGACCCAGTTACACCTGTACATCCTGTATAACCAGTATATCCAGTTATTCCAGTAACACCAGTTGAACCAGTAGACCCAGTTTCACCAGTTTGTCCGGTTATACCAGTATTACCAATAGTTCCAGTCGGACCCGTTCTTCCTGTATTACCGGTAGGTCCAGTAGGACCAGTTCTTCCTGTATGACCAGTAGGTCCAGTAGGACCAGTTCTTCCTGTATGACCAGTAGACCCAGTTTCCCCTGTTTCGCCATTTGAACCAGTTTCACCAGTTTCACCAGTAGGTCCAGTTTCACCAGTAGGTCCAGTTTCACCAGTAGGTCCAGTTTCACCGGTTTCACCAGTTTCACCAGTTTCACCAATTGGTCCAGTTCTTCCTGTGCTTCCGGTAGGTCCTGTAGGTCCAGTAGGTCCAGTTCTTCCAGTAGGTCCAGTTCTTCCAGTAGGTCCAGTAGAACCAGTTCTTCCAGTAGGTCCAGTTCTTCCCACAATTCCAGTTCTTCCAGTAGGTCCAGTTCTTCCCATAATTCCGATGTCACCATTATCACCAGGAAGACCAGTTTCACCAGTAGGGCCTGTTCCGCCAAAATCACCGGTATAACCTGTACCCATTGGTCCCATTTCACCCGTAGGTCCAGTTATGCCAATAGGTCCAAATGAACCTTCTGCACCAATATAACCAGTTGGACCTCGTTCACCGAAAGGTCCTTTAATACTACCAATATTTACCCATGAAGCATCAGGTCTATATTCTGAATTTGTTGGGTCAAGTGACCCTGGGTTATCCATTTTAGCAACCCATAAATCAAACCCGATTAAGTATCCGGTATTCTTTGAAACATTAAATGGTAAATTATAACATGAATCTACTATACCTTTAATTATAATTGAACCCGAATTTACACCACCCACAGTAGTTCCTGTGGGTAAAGCAACCGAACCATTTGCAGTTGCAGATATTGAACTCCGTGTTCCCAAAAATATAGTTGAATCTGAAACATACACTGAACGCGCATGTATTTCGTTAAATCCTCTTGCTTCAGAACCCAAATTAATAGTTGTATAATATTTTGTATCACCATTATTTTGAATTACTGGAAACACCGGTCCACCTGGTATAATATCACTCAATATAAGACCACCAAATGTTCCTGTATGACCAGTTATTCCAATACGTCCAGTATAACCAGTTGGTCCAGTATATCCAGTTGCACCAGTTGCACCAGTTGCACCAGTTCTACCAACGCGTCCAGTTGAACCGGTTACACCAGTAGGTCCAATATTTCCTGGTTCACCATTAGGTCCAGTCGCACCAATATCCCCGGTTGGTCCAGTAGGACCAGTTTCACCAGTATTTCCATCATCACCAGTAGGTCCAGTAGGTCCAGTAGGTCCAGTTTGCCCGGTATTTCCAATATCACCGGTATTTCCAATATCACCGGTGTTACCACTTTCACCAGTATTTCCTTGTTGTCCAGTTGAACCCGTAGGTCCAGTAGGTCCAGTGTGTCCAGTAGGTCCACTAGGTCCAGTTCTACCGGTTGGTCCAGTTATACCAGTAGGACCAGATTCGCCAGTATTTCCAGTATCACCAGTATTTCCACTTTCACCAGTATAACCAGTAGCACCACTCTCAGTAGATTGACCAGTAATACCTTGTGGACCGATTACACCAGTTGCACCAGTAAATCCGGTTGCACCCGTATTTGTTATTTCTCCCGAAATACCAGTAATACCTTGTGAACCAGTAGAACCCGTAATTCCTGTGATACCTTTTCTGCCAGTAGGACCAGTCATTCCTTGTAAACCAGATGGACCAGTGATTCCTTTATTATTAATATTAATTCTATATGTATACTCATCATCGTCAAATGAAGGTGTAATATTTTTAATTCTGTATATAACCATTCTACCAGTTGATTTGTTATAACTTTTCACTTCTCCTATTAATTTTTGAATATATCCACTGGAATTTTCTTCCAAAGAAACTACTTCTACTCTATCAGTTGGTAAATAAGCTAATTCTGGATCAATAAATATTATAACTTGATAATCATAATTAAAATTAGACGCTAAAATCGATAATTTATTTATACTAATATATTTATAACCACGAAATCCAGTAGGACCGGTATAACCAGTACTTCCTACATTATTTACGCTAATTTTGTATTTGTATAAATCATTATAAAATAATTTACTTACATTATGAATATTTTTCAAAACCAGCTCGCCGGTATCGCTATCATAAATTTTGATTTCTGCTTCAAAATATTGGTATTCATTATAAGGATTCAATTCAGTACTTTTTACGATAACATAATCTCCTTCATTGTATGATACATATCTCTCAACTGTAAGAAGTAATAAATCATCATTCAATAGATTTAATTTACTTATTCGTTGGGTGATTATACATGAATATTTTTCGCTATATCCAGTAGGTCCAGTCGGACCAATTGGCCCTATTATATCACGTCTATTTCTGGGTCTATTTGACGTATCGCAAGTTGAACTTGAAATATGTTCCATCGACGTTATATGTATAACATATATAAATATTTTTATTATTTTTATTATTGTTATAACTATATCTATAACTATAGTTATAACTAAATTGTATATATTTTTACACCCCCTTCGGAAAAAAATATCTATGCTGCTTGATAATTCTTGACAAGTGAATCCGCCTGCCAAGCTGATAAGGTTGAATTATAAAATAATGAAATTTCTTGACAGGTTACTACTGCACTGGTTAATGTTGGAGAAACATTGTATATGGTTGATACTGCGGACCCATTGAGTGTAATCGAAGTACAATAATAAGTTGCTGCGGATGAAGTATTGTTGATTAACATTATGAGATAGGTTCTGGAAGTATTCAAAGTTGATATAGTGAAATTTGCGGTATAATTTGCAGTGGGAACAATACCTGTTAAGAAAAATGTAGAGCCATTGTCCAGGTTGAAGGTGTATGCATTTGCAACAGTACTCGTACTATAATATGCATTCCCTCCAACATGCATTATAATTTGATTTAAACCACTCGGTGAAGTTGCTTGACCAGTCCATAATTTTGTGGTCTGTGCACTACCGCCAGTAGTTATATTAGACGAACTCCACGAAACTCCATAATTAGTTGACTTATATATATACCCACCGTATACAGAGGCAGTTTGATATTGACCACTAGATGTCATTGATAAATACGAAATTCCAGACATATCTTGATTTCTAGTCCAACTTGCGCCATAATTACTTGATACATTTAAATATGTTTTGTCATAAAAACTAATTTTTCCAGAATATGTTTGATATTGTCCTGTATATGATAATGCTGCTTGTACTGGTCCCCAAAAAACAGTTGAAGTCGTCCAAGTTGACCCATAATCACTTGATATATTTGAAAATTTATCATTCTGGGAATTATTATCAGCTTCTACACTTGATATAATATATTGTCCATTGCCAGACATAGCATTAGTTGCATAATTAAGTGATCTATTGATAGTTACTGTATTCCAATTTACACCATAGTTGGTTGACACATAATTACTATTACTATAATTAGTAAACCAATATTTTCCATCCAAAGACATTGAAATTCTATTTTTGGGAGTAGAAAGTGTATAACTAAATGTAGACCCGTAATCAGTTGATGCTTGTAATCCAAAAGTACCATATATACCTTGATATTGACCATTCGAAGATAGTACTGCACTATAATAAATCATATTATTTTGGAAATAAGTAGTAACAGGACTCCATGTTTTTCCACCATCGATTGAAGATAACGGATAACCGGCACTTGCCGTTGTTGTAATCGCATATATATTACCATTTGATGATGGGTCAGATATTGCCGAGCCCCCCCAACCAGTATTAGGTATTGTTAAAGAAGATATAGATGTCCATGTAGTTCCAACCCCAAGTAATGGATTTTCGGAATTATTTAATTTCCCCAATGAATATGAATACTGGTCAACAGTTCCAGCCGGAATTGCTATATTACTGGTATAGATGTAACCCGGAACATCATTGCAAGAAATTGCATATTTTCCATTTGCTGATATGAATATACGTTGTTTTGCATTTGCATTCGTCGTTTGATTCCAAATATTTCCAAAATCAATTGATACATATGCATATCCTAAATTTACACCGGCAATTTGGTATTGTCCAGTTGCTGACATGGATACAGTTTGCCAATTACGACTTGCATCTTTTGGATTCCAACTAACACCAAAGTCATTCGATGTGTATATATAACCCGCATAATGACATGCAGTTTGGTATTGACCAGTTGCTGATACCGAAACTGCATACCAGTTACGACTTCCTGCTGCCGTATTTTGAGCCCATGTTACTCCATAATCACTAGATGAATACAAGTAAAGAGGACTACCACCTATTTGTGCAATTTGGTATTGTCCTGTTGCTGACATGGATATACGCTGCCATCTAGCACTAACAGAAGTATTTCTTGCTACCCAAGTATTTCCATAATTATTTGATGTATAAATATAACCAGGATTATAATCTACCGTAGTTTGATATTGACCAGTTGCTGATATGGATACTCCTTGCCAACTTCGACTTGCATCTTTTCCTATCCAACTACTTCCATAATCACTTGATACATAAATTAAACCGCCAGATTCTGTGGCAGTTTGATACTGTGCGGTTGCTGACATTGCTATACCAATCCAATATCGATTTCCTGCGGCACTATTTACTGTCCAAGTATTTCCATAATCATTTGATGAATATATATTACCAGTAGAATCTGCGACACATGCAACTTGATATTGACCGGTTGATGATATAGCTAAATCCCTCCAACTTCTGGTAGTATCTGTAATTTTTGCAACCCAATTACTGCCAACATTCGTCAATGAAGTTCCCATGGTAGAAAAAATGCTCATCGTATTTTGGTCAAACGACGCAATAGTACCGGTAGGTCCTGTTATACCAGTTGGTCCAGTTACCCCTGTAAATCCAGTTGCACCACCAGTTGGTCCTGTTATACCAGTTACTCCCATTAGACCTGTTGTTCCTGTTACACTGATTCCTGTTGGTCCGAGTATTCCAGTATATCCGGTATACCCGGTTTGTCCAGTATATCCAGTTGTACCGGTATTTCCGGTATAACCCAATCCAGTTGGACCAGTCGGTCCCGTTGTTCCTGTCAATCCAGTCATACCAGTTGGACCAGTATTTCCAAAACCAGTAAGACCGGTTGGTCCGATTGAACCAGTTACACCAGTTAGACCTGTTGGTCCAGTTACAAATGCTCCCGTTGCACCGGTTACACCAATAACACCGGTTACTCCAATAACACCGGTTGCACCAGTACATCCGGTGTATCCCGTTGGGCCAACAGAATTTATATTTACATTCCATATATAATTATAACTCTCATTATTTATAAGTCCATTTGCTTGCACAATATTCTTCAATACCAATGCACCTGTGGTATTATTATAACTTGTTACTGTTGCTATGAAATATTTACTACTCGTATTCTGGTCGATTACAAACACCGTATTTCCGGTTATATATGACAATTGAGGTGAGATTGGTAATGACAAACCATCTATCAAATTCGATGATGATAAAGATACAGTTGTAGTAGTCTGTGTATTAAATGAATCACCTGCTCGTCCAGTAGGACCAGTTACCCCGGTAGGACCAGTTGTACCGGTTGGTCCAGTTACCCCAGTTACTCCTGTTACACCAGTTGGTCCAGTAATTCCTGTATAACCAGTAGATCCGGTTACCCCGGTTACTCCTGTTACACCAGTTACTCCTGTTACACCAGTAACCCCAGTAATCCCAGTAACCCCAGTTACACCAGTTACACCAGTTACACCAGTTACACCAGTTACACCTGTTACACCAGTTACACCAGTTACACCTGTTGCGCCAGTTACTCCTGTTACACCGGTTACTCCTGTTGCGCCAGTTACTCCTGTAACCCCAGTTACTCCTGTAACCCCAGTTACTCCGGTAACTCCTGTTATTCCTGTAATTCCTGTTGAACCAGTTACCCCAGTAACACCGGTAACTCCGGTTACTCCGGTTACACCGGTAACTCCGGTTACACCGGTAACTCCGGTTACCCCAGTTACACCGGTTACCCCAGTTACACCAGTTACTCCGGTTACACCAGTAACGCCAGTTACCCCGGTCACCCCAGTAACGCCAGTTACCCCAGTAACACCAGTTACTCCTGTAATTCCAGTTACACCAGTTACACCAGTTACACCAGTTACACCAGTTACACCAGTTACACCAGTTACACCAGTTACACCGGTTAGACCGGTTACACCAGTTACACCAGTAGGTCCAGTAACCCCAGTATTGCCGGTCACGCCTGTAATACCAGTATTTCCACTATAACCTGTATATCCTGTTGGTCCGGTTGTTCCAGTTCTTCCAGTTGTACCAGTTGTGCCAGTTGTGCCAGTTGTTCCAGTTCTACCGGTTGTGCCAGTTGTGCCAGTTCTACCAGTTGAACCTGTATACCCAGTCGAACCAGTGTTTCCTGTTGGACCAATTGTATTTATATTTACACTCCATACATTAATATTGTATTCACTCTCAGAAAAACCATTTATTTTTGTAATATTATTGAAAACTATTATTCCAGTTTCTATATCATAACTTTTGACTATTGCTGTAAAATTTTTGGTTAATGTTTCTTTTGATGATACAAAAACTTCATTTCCTTTTAAATATGAAAGTGCTGGTTCAACTGGTAATATTAAATCATCTACTAAATCGGTTAATGATAATGGTACAATATCATTTGTCTGTGTATTAAATACATCACCAGAATTACCTTTTAAACCAATAGGCCCAGTGGGACCAGTATTTCCTCTTTCACCAGTTCTACCAGTATTACCAAAATCACCAGTAGGTCCAGTATGACCAGTATAACCAGTTGGTCCAGTGGAACCAGTTGCACCACTAGTACCTGTTCTACCAGTTATACCGGTTGTTCCAGAAGCACCAGATGACCCAGTAGGTCCAGTAGGACCAGTAGGACCAGTTTTCCCAGTAGGACCAATTGAACCAGTAGGACCAATTGAACCAATTGAACCTGTTCTACCAGTTTCCCCAGTTTCACCTGTATTACCAGTCTCCCCACTTTGCCCGGTTTGTCCAGTAGAACCAGTTTTTCCAGTATACCCATGATAACCAGTATAACCGGTTTCACCAGTAGGACCAGTAGGACCAGTATTACCAGTTCTACCAGTATTACCAGTTTGTCCAGTAGGACCGGTTCTTCCAGTAGGACCAGTAGGACCAGTAGGACCAGTAGGACCAGTAGGACCAGTAAGACCACTAGGACCAGTAGGACCAGTAAGACCAGTTTGACCAGTTTGACCACTAGTACCAGTAGCACCAGTTTGACCAGTAGCGCCAGTAGCGCCAGTATTTGATACAAAACCAGGAGGTCCAGTAGGACCAGTTACACCAGTATTTCCAGTTGCACCAGTGTTTGCAGCAACACCATGTGGTCCAGTTACACCAGTTACACCAATATAACCGAATGCACCAGTCGCTCCTGTATTTGTAGCAGAACCTGGTACACCGGTAGGACCACTATAACCAGCACAACCAGTATTACCAGTAGGTCCCGTATGACCACTTATACCCGTACTTCCAATAGGTCCAGTTGTACCAGTATTTCCTATAATACCAGTATTTCCAGTTACGCCGGTATTACCTGTTTCGCCATTGATTCCGGTTTCACCGCAATATCCAGTCGTTCCAGTCAAACCAGTATATCCAGTAGGCCCCGTTTCGCCAGTAGTCCCTGTTATACCAGTAGGCCCGGTTCTGCCACTAGGTCCTGTTCTGCCAGTATAACCAGTTCTACCCGTAGGTCCGGTTCTACCACTAGGTCCGGTTCTGCCAGTATAACCAGTTTCACCTGTGAAACCAGTTTCACCTGTGAAACCAGTTTCACCTGTGAAACCAGTTTCACCAATTTCACCAGTTTCACCAATTGAACCAACTTTACCAGTCGGACCAGTTTCACCGGTATTACCATTTTGACCTATATTCCCAATAGAACCAGTTCTACCAGTATATCCAGTAGGTCCAGTAGGTCCAGTTTTACCAGTAGGTCCAGTAGGTCCAGTAGGCCCAGTTACACCGGTATTGCCAGTATTTCCAATTCTACCAGTTTTTCCAGTATACCCAGTTGGACCTGTTATTCCAGTACTTCCAGTATTTCCTGTATTTCCAGTAGACCCAGTAGGTCCAGTGTACCCAGTTCCGTCTGGACCAGTTATTCCAGTTATACCAGTTACCCCAACATACCCAGTTGCACCAGTAATACCAGTTACACCACTTGCACCTCTTTGTCCAACGTCTCCTTTTACTCTACCAACATTAATCCATGATGCATCCACTCTGTATTCTATATTTGTTGGGTCAAGTGAACCTGGATTATCATTTTGTGCAACCCATAAATCTAGATCAACTATATAACCATCATGTTTTAACGCATTGTATGGTAAATTATATGAATTATCTACTTTACCTGTCAACGAGATTAATGCTGAATTTATACCACCAAATGTGGTTCCTACTGGTAAAGCAACTGAACCATTTGCACCGGCTGATATAGATGTCTTTGTTCCTAAATATAATGTAGAATCTGATAGATATAATGACCTTGCATGTACATGATTGAATCCTCTTTCACGTGACCCAATATTAATATTTGTATAATTTTTTATATCTCCATTTAATTGCGTTACTTGATTTACAATCCCACCTGGTATAATATGATTAAAAATTACACCACCAAATGTACCAGTATGACCGGTATATCCAGTTATTCCAATAGGACCAGTTTTACCAATATATCCTGTATTTCCAATATGACCGGTTACACCGGTGGGACCTGTATTACCAATTGTACCCGTCCTCCCAAAAATTCCAGTAAGTCCAGTTGGTCCACTTGAACCAGTAGGCCCAGTAGGTCCATTTTCCCCAGTTGGACCAGTGTAACCAGTAGTTCCAGTTTCACCAGTTTCACCAGTAGGACCAAAATCACCAGTTACACCGGTAGGTCCAGTTTCACCAGTTTCACCAGTAGGACCAGTTTCGCCAGTTTCGCCAGTTTCACCAGTTTCACCGGTAGGTCCAATACGACCGATTGGTCCAGTTCTTCCAGTAGGTCCAGTTCTTCCAGTAAGTCCAGTATTACCAACATTACCAGTATTACCAGTATTACCTGTATTTCCAGTTTTACCAGTTTCACCGGTTTCACCAGTCGGTCCAGTGTCACCTGTATTTGTCATGGTGCCAGGAACACCTTGTGGACCGGTTTCACCAGTAGGACCAGTAATACCAGTATCACCAGTATTTGTAAGTGAGCCTGATATACCTTGAATCCCTTGTGGTCCGATTGGACCAGTTACACCAATATTACCTTGTTGACCGGTTAACCCAGTTAGTCCAGGTGGCCCAGCAGGACCGGTACTACCTTGACTATTCAAGTTTATTCTATATGTATATTCATCATCATCAAATGTAGGTGTAATATCTTTAATTTTATATATTACCATTCTACCGGTTGATTTATTATAACTCTTTACAACTCCTCTAAATTTTTGGATATATCCTCTTGTATTTTTTTCCAAAGAAATTACTTCTACCATATCATTTGGAAAATATGCTAATTGTGGGTTGATATAAATAGTTACTTGATAATCAATATATAAATTAGATGTTGAAATAGACAATTCATTTATACTAACATATTTATCACCTGGAAATCCAGTAGGACCTATACATCCAGTATATCCTACATTATTCAAATTAAATTTGTAGTTGTATAAATCATTATAAAACAATGATGTTATATTTTGAATATTTTTTATAACCAATTCACCGGTATTATTATTATAGCTGTTGACTTCTCCTATAAATCCTTGATAATCATTATATTCATTTAAATCAACACTCTTTACAATAATATTATCCCCTGGAATATACGATAAATATTTGTCAATTGTTACTATTAACAAATAATCGTATATCAAACTTTCTTTGGTTATAAATTGTTGTGTTATAGACATATATTTATCGCTATATCCGGTTGGTCCAACTGGTCCGGTTGGGCCACTTATATCGCGTCTATGAGACAAACCGGCAGTTGAATTAGAATAGCCATTCATTCACGTTATATGTATAACATATATAAATATTTTTTATTATTATAACTAAATTGTATATTCTATATTCAAAAATCAATGATATAGAATATACATTTTTTTAGACCTTTTCACATTTCAAATGGGTGAATATATTGTTTAGAATTTCTTGATATTTATAGTAACATACCATGCAGATGCTGTTGTATTGTAATAGAATATAAATTCTTGATTTGTTTTTGCGGCACCTGTCAACGATATACTTGCAATTGGAACTGTCCATAATATATTAGAAGCTGATACTGCGGTTCCATTGATTGAAACTGAATTACAATAGTAACTTGCTCTTGATGATGTAGTATTGATTAATGTGATTAAATATGACCTGGATGTATTTAATACTGATATGGTGAAATTTGCGGAATAATTTGCAGTGGGTGCCGTACCTGTTAAGAAAAATGTTGAGCCATTGTCTAAATTGAATGTGTAGGAATTAGTAGCACTTGGTGCATTATTATTCAACCTCCCCAATGAATAGGAATATTGGTCAATTGATCCGGACGGAATTGCTATATTACTGGTATAGATGTAACCCGGAACATCATTGCAAGAAATTGCATATTGTCCATTTGCTGATATGAATATACGTTGTTGTGCATTTGTATGCGTCGTTTGATTCCAAGTATTTCCAAAATCAATTGATACATATGCATATTCTGCATATACACTGGCAATTTGGTATTGTCCAGTTGCTGACATGGATACAGTTTGCCAATTACGACTTGCATCTTTTGGATTCCAACTAACACCAAAGTCATTCGATGTGTATATATAACCCGCATAATGACATGCAGTTTGGTATTGACCAGTTGCTGACATTGATACCGATTTCCAATCTCGACTTCCTGCTGCCGTATTTTGAGCCCATGTCACTCCATAATCACTTGATGAATACAAGTAAAGAGGTCTACCGTCTATTAGTGCAATTTGGTATTGTCCTGTTGCTGACATGGATATACGCTGCCAGTATCTATAACTAACAGAAGTATTTCTTGCTACCCAAGTATTTCCATAATTACTTGATGTGTAAATATAACCAGGATTATAATCTACCGTAGTTTGATATTGACCAGTTGCTGATATGGATACTCCTAGCCAACTTCGACTTGCATCTTTTCCTATCCAAGTACTTCCATAATCACTTGATACATAGATTAATCCACCATCTGAACCGGCAGTTTGATACTGTCCAGTTGCTGACATTGCTATACTATACCAAGAACGATTTCCTGCGGCACTATTTATTATCCAAGTATTTCCATAATCATTTGATGAATATATATTACCAGTAGCATTTGCTACACATGCAATTTGATATTGACCGGTTGATGATATAGCTAAATCCCTCCAACTTCTGGTAGTATCTGTAATTTTTGCAGTCCATCTATTTCCAACATCAGTGAACGAAGTTCCAAAATTCGAAAAAATACTGAAAGTGTTTGCATCAATAACGGCATTCGCACCTACACTACCGGTTACACCAGTGACCCCAGTTGGTCCGGTTTGACTTATACCGGTTGGACCGGTAATACCGGTCTGCCCAGTATTGCCAATAGGTCCGGTTAACCCTCGTCCAGTGACCCCAGTCGCACCAGTGACACCAGTAACGCCCGTGACGCCAGTAACACCAGTTATTCCTGTTACACCTGTGTCTCCTACGCCCAGTATGCCGGTAGGACCAGTACGTCCAGTCGGACCAGTACGCCCAGTTGGCCCTGTATCACTTACACCAGTCGCCCCTGTATAACCAGTATAACCAGTACAACCAGTTCGTCCAGTAGGACCCGTATTTCCAATACCAGTTGCACCAGTTGTACCTGTTACGCCAGTTACACCGGTTACACCAGTTACACCTGTTATTCCAGTGTATCCAGTTGGTCCTATGGATTTTATATTTACATTCCATACATAAGTATAAGTTTGTCCAGTTACAAATCCGTTTATTTGTAATATATTTTGCAATACCAATGCACCTGTATTTATATTATAAGTGGTTACAGTTGCTACAAAGAATTTACTTGAAGTATCACGGTCGATTACAAATACCGTATTTCCGGTTATATATGATAATTGAGGTGATATTGTTAATAGTAAACCATCTACCAAATTCGTTAATGATAAAGACGTTGTTGTTGTAGTTTGTGTATTAAAAGAATCACCTGCTCTTCCGGTTGGTCCAGTAATTCCGGTTACACCACTAGGTCCAGTAATTCCAGTTGTACCGGTAACTCCGGTTGCTCCAATAATCCCTGTAATACCTGTGAAACCTGTATACCCAGTCGGCCCAGTCAGGCCAGTTTGTCCAGTTTGTCCAGTTTGTCCTGTCGGACCAGTTGGTCCGGTTGGTCCTGTTTGACCAGTTTGTCCTGTTGGACCAGTTTGTCCTGTCGGACCAGTTTGTCCTGTCGGACCAGTTTGTCCAGTAGGCCCAGTTTGTCCAGTCGGTCCAGTAATTCCAGTTATACCAGTAATTCCAGTGATACCAGTAATTCCAGTGATACCAGTAATTCCAGTGATACCAGTAATTCCAGTCGTTCCAGTGACACCAGTAGTTCCAGTAGGTCCAGTTGCGCCAGTTATACCAGTTGGACCAGTTTCTCCTATATTACCCGTATGTCCAGTGATACCGGTTGGTCCAGTCGGTCCAGTAGGTCCAGTAAGTCCAGTAGGTCCAGTAGGCCCAGTAGGACCAGTAGGTCCAGTTGGTCCAGTTGGTCCAGTAAGACCACTAGGTCCCGTAGGTCCAGTAAGTCCAGTATAACCACTAGGTCCAGTAAGTCCAGTTTCACCAGTCTCTCCGGTTTCACCAGTAATACCAGTGGTTCCAGTAATTCCCGTTGGACCAGTAGAACCAGTTTCACCAGTAAGACCAGTTACCCCAGTCGCACCAGTATTTCCTGTAATACCAGTTTTTCCTGTATACCCTGTACTACCAGTAGGTCCAGTGCGGCCACTGCGACCAGTATTACCAGTAGGTCCAGTAGGTCCAGTTCTACCAGTCGGTCCAGTTTGTCCAGTAGGTCCAGATATACCACTTACACCAGTAAACCCAGTTGGTCCAATTGAGTTTATATTTACAATCCATGTCAAATTATAATATTCATTATTTACAAAACCTTTTATTTTTGCAATATTATTTAATACAAGTATACCAGTATCTTTATCATAACTATTAACTACTGCTGTAAAATTTTTATTCGTTGTTTCATTATCTGATATATAAATTATATTTCCTATCAAATATGAAAGATTTGTTCCAATTTGTAATGTCAGCCCATCAACCATATCTGCTAAAGATAAAGATACAGGTGTTGTAGTATTTGTATTAAAAATATCCCCGGCAACTCCTTTTGGACCTATTAATCCAGTAGGTCCAGTATTTCCCGTATATCCAGTAGGTCCAGTATTTCCTGTACTACCAGTTATACCAGTATTACCAGTATAACCAGTAGAACCAGTAGGACCAGTGGGACCACTATGACCAGTAGGACCAGTATAACCAGTACGACCAGTACGACCAGTTGGACCACTATCACCAGTTATCCCTGTATATCCAGTAGGTCCAGTTATTCCTGTATATCCAGTTGGTCCAGTTATTCCTATATAACCAGTAGGTCCAGTAGGTCCAGTTTTCCCAGTTGAACCAGTTGAACCAGTTTCACCGGTTGAACCAGTTGAACCGGTAGAACCCGTTGGTCCAGTTGGTCCAATTGAACCAGTTAAACCTGTCGCGCCAGTAAATCCGGTTGAACCCGTAGGACCTCTATAACCAGTGTCACCAGTTGAACCAGTTGTACCAGTCGCACCGGTTGATCCAGTTTTACCAGTCGCACCGGTTGGTCCAGTTGTACCAGCCACACCGGTTGAACCAGTCTCACCGATTGAACCAGTAGGTCCAATAGAACCACTTGAACCACTTGACCCCATAGAACCAGTTGCGCCTGTATTTGTAGCAATACCGGCTAATCCAGTCGGACCAGTAATACCAGTACATCCAGTCTCACCTGTATTTATTGCAATACCCATTTGCCCAGTTACTCCGGTTGGTCCAGTAGGTCCAATCGCACCGGTCGCGCCTATATTTATTGCAAAACCAGCATCACCAGTTATACCAGTTGGACCAGTTATACCAGTTGGACCAGTTATACCAGTTATACCAGTTGGACCAGTTATACCAGTTGCGCCAGTTATACCAGTTGGACCAGTTTCTCCTATATTACCCGTATGTCCACTGATACCGGTTGCTCCGGTTGGTCCAGTAGTACCAGTAGGTCCAGTTGGTCCAGTAATTCCAGTAAGACCAGTCGAACCGGTGTTTCCAGATTCTCCAGTCGGCCCAGTTGGACCAGTTCTACCGGTAACTCCAATAGGTCCAGTTCTACCAGTAGCCCCGGTAGTACCAGTCATACCAGTAACCCCAGTAGGTCCAGTTCTACCAGTTGGACCGGTGTTACCAATGTCGCCAGTATTACCAATGTCGCCAGTATTACCAGTTTCACCAGTTTCACCAGTATTACCAGTATTTCCAATGTCACCAGTGATTCCAAAAGTACCAGTATTTCCAGTATTACCTATACATCCAGTCGAACCCAATATACCAGTTGTTCCAGTTCTTCCGGTTATTCCAATAGTTCCTATACTTCCATTAGACCCAGTTCTACCACTAGGTCCAGTTGAACCAGTAGTACCAGTAGGACCAGTTCTACCAGTGGGTCCAGTTGAACCAGTAGTACCAGTAGGACCAGTTGGTCCAGTGTTACCGGTTTCACCCAAATCACCAGTATTGCCAATTCCAGTAGGTCCCGTTCTACCAGTAGACCCAGTAATACCAGTTGGTCCAGTAATACCAGTTGGTCCTGTTAAACCGGTGGGTCCTCTATCCCCATCTGGACCTTTTATTTTACCAACATTAATCCATGAAGCATCTTGTCTGTATTCTATATGTGTTGGGTCAAGTGAACCAGGATAGTCATTTTGAGCAACCCATAATTCTAAACCGATTATATATCCAGTATTTTTTGAAGCATCATATGGTAAATTATAAGATGTATTCAATATACCAAATATATTTATCAATCCTGAACTTACACCGCCGATTGTTGTTCCAATCGGTAATGCAATTGAACCACTTGCGTTTGCAGAAATTGATGTTTTTGTTCCTAAATATACAGTAGAATCTAATACAAATGAAGACCTTGCATGTATTTCATTAAACCCTCTTTCAACTGAACCAATATTGATATTTGTATAGTTTTTTATATCGCTATTTTTTTGAGCTACTAAATTCAAAGGTCCACCAGGTAAAATATCATTTAATAATACGCCATTGAAAGTTCCAGTATAACCTGTAAATCCAATCATCCCAGTTGGACCAGTTGGACCAGTTGGACCCATGCTACCAATTGTACCAATATCACCAGTTGGTCCTGTTATACCGGTTTCGCCAGTATTGCCAATTTGTCCACTTCTACCATATGTACCAGTAATTCCGGTTTCACCAGTTTCACCTTTGTCGCCAATGGAACCAATAGAACCAATAGAACCAATCGTTCCAGTAGATCCAGTCTCTCCATTATCACCACTATCACCAATATTACCTGTTTCGCCATGAATACCAGTATTACCTGTTTCACCAATTGGTCCGATACAACCACTTATACCAGTAGGTCCTGTTTGACCAATATTTCCAGTGACTCCAATCACTCCAATTTTACCCGATTTTCCAGTAGGACCAGTTGGACCAGTTGGTCCAGTTTCGCCAGTATTTCCAGTTTCTCCGGTAGCACCAGTATATCCAGTTTCACCAGTGTCACCAGTATTCGGCGATACACCAGGAATACCTATTGGACCAATTTGACCTGTCGGACCGGTTATACCAGTTGAACCTCTATTTATAGATGAACCTGGAATACCTTGAATACCAATAGAACCAGTTGCGCCAGTAGGACCAGTTTCACCTTGCGGTCCAACTGCACCAGGAATACCTTGTAACCCAACTGGACCTGTTGTACCTTGATTATTCAAATTTATTTTATATACATATTCATCATCATCAAAAGAAGGTGTTATATTTGTAATTTTGTATACAACTATTCTGCCAGTATCTTTCTCATAACTTTTAACTTCTCCTATAAATCTTTGAATATCTCCATTTGAATTTTTATCCAAAGAAACAACTTCTATTAAATCACCGGTTGAATAAGATAATCCTGGTTCAATAAAAAATATAACTAGATTATCGGATAATAAATTGGATGTTGAAATACTTAATTTACTTATAGATATATATCTGTCACCGGAGTCGCCTGTCGGACCTGTATAACCAGTATATCCTATATTATTTAAACTAATCTTGTATTTGTACAAATCATTATAAAATAAATCACTTACATTTTTTATATTTTTTATAACGATTTCACCTGTATCAGGATTATAACTTTTAACTTCTCCTGTAAATCCTTGAAATACATTATATTCATTTAGTTCAATACTTTTTACTATAATATTATCGCCTTTATTATATGATAAATATTTCTCAATTGTAAGTGGTATTACATAATCATTCAACAAATTTGATTTACTCATTCTTTGCATTGTTATAGATAAAAATCTATCACCACTTCCAGTAGGTCCAGTAGGTCCAGTTATACCATTTATATCGCGACGATTTCTATATCTATTTCTATTTTTTATTAAAGTATTGGACGAACTGTCAATTAAATTTGAATATTCATTCATTGACGTTTTATGTATAACATATATAAATATTTTTTATTATCTAACTAATATAACTAAATTTTATATTTTACATTTCAAATTTTGTATTTTACATTTTTATCAAAATGTTGTTTAGTGGTGTTTTTACACATTTCAAATACCGAAACGTGTAAAATAAATATATGTTGAAATATACACAAACAAATATATTATGATATTACAAATGAATTTATGTTTGTAAGTGCATACCATGATGTACCATTATATATCAATGCAATCATCTGTGTTGTAATTACTGCACCCGTTAATGATATAAATGATGGACTACCATTATATACAAATGTTGGCGTGGTTATTGTGGGTGTTGTATTAACACTAACCGAACTACAATAGTAACTAGAAACGGTTGTTGTGCTGTTTATCAATGTAATTACATATGTTCTTGATGTAAGTAATGATGATAACCCATTTATTGTACAACTATAATTTGCAGTAGGTCCTGTTCCTGTCAACAAAAATGTTGAAGTACTTCTAAAATCAACAGTATAAACATTGTTACTTAATGTTACACCAGATGATGCTACATTTTCAATGATATTATTCAAATACATGTATTGCGATACAAACATCCCACCGATTACATTAAATGGAGTGCTTGTATAATTGTTATTAGAAGAATCACCTACAACTACTTGTGAGCCTGCATTATAGTAAACAATGTTGTTATTTATTGACCATAATGATGTTCCAGTTGCACCAATCGGTCCATTTTGTCCAGTTGGGCCAGTTGTACCGGTTGGTCCGGTTGGACCAGTTGGTCCGGTTGTACCGGTTGGTCCGGTTGAACCGGTTGGTCCGGTTGGCCCGGTTGGTCCGGTTGTGCCGGTTGTTCCAGTTAGTCCGGTTGTACCGGTTGGTCCGGTTAGTCCGGTTGTACCGGTTGGTCCGGTTGGTCCGGTTGGACCTGTATTTCCTGTATAACCCGTTGGACCGCTACATCCAGTAATTCCTGTATACCCAGTATTTCCCGTTGGTCCAGTTATTCCTGTTGTTCCAGTTATTCCTGTTGGTCCAGTTATTCCTGTTGGTCCAGTTATTCCAGTTTGTCCAGTTTGTCCCGTTGGTCCAGTTATTCCTGTTGGTCCAGTATTTCCGGTATACCCGGTTGCTCCACTAACGCCTGTTGGACCAGTTTGTCCAGTTGGTCCAGTTATTCCAGTTGGTCCGGTTGGTCCAGTTATTCCAGTTTGTCCAGTTTGTCCCGTTGGTCCAGTTATTCCTGTTGGTCCAGTTATTCCTGTATTTCCTGAATAACCAGTTATTCCTGTTGGTCCAGTTACCCCAGTTGTACCAGTTATTCCAGTTACACCTGTATTTCCGGTATATCCAGTTGCTCCACTAACACCAGTTGGACCAGTTATTCCAGTTACACCTGTATTTCCGGTATACCCAGTTGCGCCACTAACACCAGTTGGACCAGTTATTCCAGTTGGTCCAGTATTTCCGGTATACCCGGTTGCTCCACTAACGCCTGTTGGACCAGTTATTCCAGTTACACCTGTATTTCCGGTATATCCAGTTGCTCCACTAACGCCTGTTGGACCAGTTATTCCAGTTACACCTGTATTTCCGGTATATCCAGTTGCTCCACTAACACCAGTTGGTCCAGTTATTCCAGTTGGTCCAGTATTTCCAGTTGTTCCAGTTATTCCTGTTGGACCAGTTATTCCAGTTGGACCAGTTATTCCAGTTGGACCAGTTATTCCAGTTGGACCAGTTATTCCTGTTGGTCCAGTTATTCCTGTTGGTCCAGTTATTCCTGTTGGTCCAGTTATTCCGGTATACCCAGTTGCTCCACTAACGCCAGTCGGTCCAGTTATACCTGTTTCACCAGTATTTCCGGTATAACCAGTTGCTCCACTTACGCCAGTTGGACCAGTTATACCAGTTATACCTGTTGGCCCGGTTGGGCCAGTTATACCTGTTGGGCCAGTTATACCTGTTGGTCCAGTTGGACCGGTTTGCCCAGTCGGTCCGGTTTGCCCAGTCGGTCCGGTCGTTCCTGTCGTTCCAGACGTTCCAGTTTGCCCAGTCGATCCAGTCGGTCCTGTTGGTCCTGTTGGTCCGGTTGGACCTGTTGGTCCAGTCAGTCCGGTCGGTCCGGTCGGTCCAGTCGGTCCTGTTGGTCCAGACGTTCCAGTTTGCCCAGTCGGTCCAGTCGGTCCAGTAGGTCCCGTTGCACCAGTAGTTCCAGTAGGTCCAGTTGGTCCAGTTGGTCCAGTTGGTCCAGTAGGTCCAGTTGGTCCAGTTGGTCCAGTTGGTCCAGTTGGTCCAGTTGGTCCAGTTGGTCCAGTTGGTCCAGTTGGTCCACTTGTTCCGGTCGCACCACTATTTCCAGTGACACCACTAGCACCTGTATAACCAGTTGGTCCACTAACACCAGTTGTACCTGTTTTACCAATAGGACCTGTAATTCCGGTGTATCCAGTTGCACCTGTTATACCAGTAGGGCCAGTAACACCAATAGGACCAGTAACCCCAGTAGGACCAGTAGATGCTACTCCGGTTGGACCTGTACTACCAGTAGAACCTGTACTACCAGTAGGACCAGTACGACCAGTCGGCCCTGTTGTTCCAGTACGACCAGTTGTTCCAGTAGGACCAGTAGGTCCAGTACGACCAGTAGGTCCAGTACGACCAGTAGGTCCAGTACGACCAGTAGTACCTGTTATCCCAGTAGCACCAGTGTTTGTAGCTGACCCAGGAATACCTTGTGGACCAGTAGCACCAGTATTACCTGTTACACCAGTAGCACCAGTATTAGTAGCTGTACCTGGGAGTCCAGTTGTACCTTCATTATTCAAATTTATTCTGTATAAATATTCATCAGAATCAAATGTATTCGTAATATTTCTAATATTATATATAACCATTGAACCGGTTATCTTATCATACGACTTTATATAACCTATAAATTTTTGTATTTCATTCTTCAAGTTTTTTTGTAAAGATACTACTTCTATTCTATCATTTGGATAATATGCTAATCCGGATTCAATAGAAATAGTAATGTAATTATTTAAATTTAATTTTAAAATAGATAACTTAGATATTGTTATATATCGATCGCCTGGAATACCAGTAGGACCTGTATTTCCTATATTGTTTATATTAATTTTATATTTATATAAATCATTATAAAAATTATCACTTATATTTTTAATATTTATTAAAATAAGCACACCTGTATTATAATTATAACTTTTAATTTCTCCAATAAATTCTTGATACTGATTATTTGGATTCAATTCAATACTTTTAATTTTTATATTATCACCTGCGTAATATGATAAATATTTATCAATTGTTATTGTCAAACTACCATCGTATAATAATGATGATTTACGTATTCTTTGTGAAGTTATACATAAATATCTCTCACTATATCCAGTAGGGCCAGTAGTACCAGTAGGTCCAGTTACTCCGGTCAACTCATATGTTTTCATATTTCTTGTGTAATTGGGTGAATCTGTTCCAGTATTTTCGATAACATATTCATCCATTGACATTATTTGTATAAGCTATATATATATATATATTAATATTCTAAATTACATATTATAAAAATTCCATTTTCTTTTTAGTGTTTGTAACTCTTCTTTTTATATTCAATTCCATAGACTCTTCATGTGTAAATATAACATATGTATTATCTTCTGGCAAATTATGTGTAAAGAGTAATCTATAAAAACGTAATAGTTCATTATGATAACGTATACCTACTTCAATTAATAATTCTTGATAACTTTTAAAATTATATTTCTCATAATCTGTACTAAATGAATTGCTACTTTCATGAAATTTATTAAGCATTTTTTCATAAACACTTTTTTCATGTCTATGTATTAACTCACGCGATACGGAAAATGTAGGTCCATGTCCCCAACCAGGAATCACACCTAAATTTGTATAATTATTTGGAAATATTTCCATTAGCCATTTATTTTTATTTTCACATAATCCGTCACTTGTCGAAAAATCATCCCAATTTACCATTTCAGGATGAGTTCCAACTTGCATATAATCATATTGCGAACATTTATACAATAAATACCAAAATGGTATATTATTTTCGAACCAATTGCATTTTACGAATACATTTGTAGTTGCTAAATTATCATAATTTTGTATTATGTGATATAAAAATGAATAATCACACCTTCCTATATTTGGTATTTCGACCAATGTATCTGATATTTTATTGATTTCGCCTATTTTCAAATGATCACTTTTTTTATAAACTATATATTCTATATTTGCATTCTTAACATTTCCTATCCATCTATTTAATTTATGTACATCATTATAAACCGACGTTATTATTTTTATAGACATGTATTCTATAAAAATAATAAATATTTATTTTAGGTTCATTTTAATTTATCAACTATATCTTTATATTTGAAAATAGACCTACTCGACAAACTTACTTTTTCTTTTATTTTAAATGATGAGAACATTTTAATTTTTGGTAATATATCACTTATCCATTTATCATGTGCTTTGTAAGTATCATTTATCATTAAAATTACTATATTTAATACTTCGGTTATTTCATCTACCTCATTCACACGATTTTCTTCGTCTATAAATTTTAAAGCCAAATTTTGAAAATGTACTACTATATCTAAAATATGAATCGGCAATTCTACGTCATTTTTCATCAAATTTACGATGAATGCCATAGATGCTCTTCTATTTTCATTCATTTTATTGTAATTACAAAATCCATCATAATCAACCGATGAATCTACATATACCAATGTATTCAATGAATCCATAAATTGATTCACAAATGGCACAACTGTATCATTAAAAAATGGGAAATTGTCAATTAATTCTTTATATAACTTTGCATATATTTGTGAATAAAATTTATTTGATTTTGCAATATCAAATAATACATTGACGACGCGTTTTATATCATCATTCGATTCTTCATTATCTTGTAAACAATCTTTTATTTTTTGAATTATAGAATCTTTATTTACTTGATAATTTTTATCCGATATTTTATTCAATAAAATTCGTATTTCGTCTATATATTTATCAATACCGATTTTTTCTTCCTTTTTTATTCCTTTAAAAATTTGCTGTTTATCCCATTTAGATTCTAATATTTCGTCTATATTATTACCACTATCATAATTGTTATTTATTTTTTTATATCGATTTTTATGGTCTGTATTTTTGTCATTGTATTTTTTTACAGGACGTTCTTCGTTTAATGTCGCATAACTTGAAACGTCGTTTTTCAATAATTCTATTATAGAATTCACTTCTTGGGTAATGACATATTTGTTGTTATTAATCAACAAATCTATTTCCTCTAATGTGTAGTACATTATAACGTTTGTCTAAATAGTAATATATTAATTATTTTATATTATTTATTGTTATTTATTATTTACGTTTAATATATTGATTTTTATTTATGTTTCTAAATTAAATAAGTAAATGATTCATTTATTTACAAAACATATTTTAAAAAATAATAACGAAAACGACAACAATGACAAACTCCCAAGTTCTCATACAATTAGTAATTTTATGTTACCAATCGATTATTTAGAACCTGAATGTGTTCACACATTACCACAAAATGTATTATCCGATTTAGAACTTTGTGACTCTGAAAATAATCCAATGTCAGAGTTTTTATTTGAACCAAAACACATGTTCTCAAAAAACATTATCAAAAAACATTTGAATAAATATACCACCAATATTCCTTTTTTATTGGATACACAAAATGTAATTAAATCCACGTCTACATATTTAGAAAAAACACGAACACATTCAAATTATAATGTAAATTGTGAAAAAATAAATGAAATATGGAAATCTTTGAAAGAAGATGCCTCTTTTTTAGAAAAACATTATTTCATGGAATGGCCAATGTTGAAACATATGAATGAATCTTCTACATTTTTGCAATGCATGTCAATGATTAATATTATGTCACCATTGATTAGTTTATTTATTCCTGTTATTTTTTTAATTATGCCGTTTATTATTTTAAAAATACAAAGAATTCCTATTAATTTCACAATGTATTTAGAAATACTTAAATCTATTGCGAAAAACCATTTTATTGGAAAAACTTTACTGGGTATGAGCAAAATGACACCAGAGAACTGTGTTTATTTACTCATAAGTTTAGCATTTTATATGTTACAAATTTATCAAAATATAACATCTTGTTTACGATTTTATAAAAATGTCAAACAAATGAATGAATACATTTTAGAAATCAAAGAATATGTACAATATTCAATTGTAAGTATGGAGAACTTTATTGAAATCAATAAAAATATGAAAAGTTATGAAAAGTTCTCCAATGAAACACAAAATCATTGGTTTGTTCTCAAAAAATTATTGATTGAAATTGAGAACCTGAAACCATTTTCCATGAATATCAATAAAATAACAGAACTTGGATATATGTTGAAATGTTATTATCGATTGTACGGCAACATTCAATATGAAGATGCTTTGAAATATTCGTTCGAATTTGAAGGATATATGAACAATATTATTGGGATACATGAGAACATTGTATCGAAAAACATGCATTTTGCTACTTTTGACGAGAGTGTTGATTGCAATATTGAACAACAATATTATCCACCTTATAAAAATGGAGAACATGTGAAAAATACATGCAAATTTGATAAAAATATGATAATTAGTTCTCCAAATGCATCTGGAAAAACTACATTTATTAAAACAACTTGTATTAATATTATATTCACTCAACAATTTGGATGCGGTTTCTATAAATCATGTGTTATCAATCCATATACACATATTCATTCTTATTTGAACATTCCAGATACATCTGGTAGAGATAGTTTATTCCAAGCAGAATCGCGAAGATGCAAAGAAATTATTGACGTAATCACTGAGAACAAGGATTCTAAAAGACGTCATTTTTGCATTTTTGATGAATTGTATTCGGGAACCAATCCAACCGAAGCGACCAAGTCCGCATACGCTTTCTTGAAATACTTGACTAAATTTGATAATGTGGATTTCATATTGACCACTCATTATGTTTCTGTTTGTAATAAGTTTAAAAAATCCAAACATATTCGTAATTATAAAATGGATGTTGAGAACCTTGACAATGGAAAACTTAAATATACGTATAAATTGAAACCCGGTATTTCAAAAATAGAAGGTGCGATCGATATTTTAAAAGATATGAATTATCCATCTGAAATTATTGAGAACATTGAACAGTATTAGATGTAAAAAATTGATTTTTATTGATTTGCATCATGAAATACAAATCAATAAAATGAAAGATTCTGTTTGGATATACATAAAAGATAGTTTATTAGCTCCTGTTATATTTGTTATAGAATTTAGCGTCATGCCATTTACAAAACAAAAAAAAAGAAAATATAAAAATAAATCGTTTTTTGAAATTTGATTGAGAATCTTGCAATATTTTATAAAAAATACGTATTTTATTTCTTGAAAATGATTATTTTTTCATCGGTCTCGCGATGTTTCGTTACATGCACATCTTTATTATACATTTTCAATATTTTTGGAGAACATTTGAATACATCTTTCGTTATATTATTCATATCTTGAATCAAATTGTATATTCCGTCTGTGTTCTCTGAACCATATCCTGACAAAATATAACAGATTTTTCCTCCTGGAACGAGAACATGATGACATAATTCGATTGTTTTTTGCCAATATTTAATCAACCATTCATCGTAGGATTTGTATCGGCTAGTACTCTGTTTTCCTCCACTATACAATTCTAAACGGAAATAGGGTGGACTAAAAAAAACTACATCAAAATGTTCTCTATATTTCTTCTTGAAAATGTAATTTTTAGCTAAATCTTCGGATGGTTCGCAATAAATGGTCGTTGTTTTACTTGGATAAAATGTATTCGCAAATTGTTGCGTTTTTTTGCATACATTTGGTATTACATCCGTTCCTACATATTCGGTTACATATGGACATTCTAAAAATCCATAACAATATGACCCCCATCCCATTGTCGGTGTAAATATTTTGGTCCCTTTTAATACAGAATGATTTAGAGAATATACCAAATATGGATTCATTATTGACGCTCTAAAATAATAGGATGAGAACACGCTTCCGATACGCCCCTGTTTTATATAATGCAATGCACTTGGTGTTAATATTTTATAATCAATAATATTATATAAATAAAAATCAGCTAAAACCTGCATATATGTAGGATTGTTCTCCAAGCCCGATTTTGTTTTTTCCAAAATATCTTTATAAAACATATTTCGTATTACATTTTTATAATTTATTTTTTCATTGTTGTTCATTTTACTTTGTATCATTGGGGGTTCTGATATATGCATATCGTTCTTATTGTCAGGAATTTTTAAGGATGTCATATAAAAACGTTCTAAATACTCATTTCGACGTTGTATGTTCTCGAAAATCATTTGTAAATCATTTTTTGAAATGTTTTTTTCATATGAATATTGAATCAATGTTTTTGTATTTGTTCCTATGCGAACCTTTGTTTTTTTCATAAAATCATCAAAATCTTTTAAATTATTTTTTGAATATATTTCTAAAAATTTTTCTAATGATAAAAATTTCATATATAATGTATCCACTTAATAAAAATTTATATTTGTTATTACAGATATAAATTTTGTGTAGGTTTTTGTTTTCTTTTTATCTTGTTTTCCATTGTTTCATGTTATCAATATTTATGCGCGTGATTGACGTGGTTGTCTTCTCTTCTCAACCTTTTCAAATCCTGCGTCAGTATCATATTGACCCTCAGCTGATGGTTCGCTTTGTCTTTGTGGACGAGTTTTGTACTTTCTAACAGTTGTTCTTGGTCTGGCATTATTATCAGAAAGTTTACGGGTTTCGCACATAATACTACCATTCTTAATACCTGTAATATTAACTGCATGATATTCGTGTTTATCACTGGTTGATTTGACAAGGTCAAAATCAACATATTCACCTTGTACTAAATATTTATATAATGAATCATCTCCGCGAATTGATGAGTAGTGAACAAAAATGTCCTTTCCTGCATGTTCTCCGTCACATACTGTAATGAAACCAAATCCTGCCTTATTATTGAACCACTTTACTTTACCGGTAAGGCGAAGACTTTCAGTTGCTGTTTCTTGTGAACTACTCATGGTGAATTGTACCAATTATACTTTAGTAATAAATATTTTTTTATATCATTTATAATAAATATCTATTTTTATTATATAATGAAAAACAACAATTATTTTTTAATAGCAGTTTCAATTATAATTGGAGTTTCAGTATTGATGTTTTTTTATTTAAAAAAAAACAAAAAAGAAAATTTTATTTCTAAAAAATCACAAGAAGATATACAAAGCATTTTGAATACAGAAGGTCTTTCATATAGCGATAAAATTTCAAAAATAAAAATTTTGAAAGTAAAAGACGAAACTTTAAATGATTTAATTTTTAAAAATGAAAAAATGACAATCGATTTAATAACTGAATATATGAAGACATCTATTCCAACACAAGGATAGTCTACAAAAACATATTTTTCAAAATAGTATAATTTGGCTTTTCAGTATATTTCAAATTATAACAATAATCCATATATTTATCACAACCGCAATTTATTGCATATTCCATTATATTGTGCAATTCTTTTTTCTCTTTAATATACATGTTTTTTCTATTCAAAATATGCATACTGTCTTCATTCAATGCATCCATTTTTGTAACATTTGGAATATTATTCCAAGGTAAATTGCCATAGTATAAATACAAATATACGTAACCGATTGATATCAAATCATCACGCCGAGAAGGCTCTATTCCATTATGTATATTGATACTTATATATTTAGGTGTACCTGTAATATATTCTCGTTTTTTATATTGAATATGTTCATTATTCTCATCTATATAAAATGTTGCTAATCCAAAATCAATGATAAAAATTTCATTTTCTAATATCATAAAATTTTCTATTTTTATATCACGATGTATAACGTAATGTTCGTGGACATTTTCTATGATGTCTAATAAACGATACATTATCTTATTGATTTTTTCTTTTTCATTTACTAATTTGTCTTTAATTTCACTCAATGTCTTTTCAAAATATGTCATTGCTAAACATGTATACTCCATATATACACCATACCATAGAACAAATGGTACATCGCGACAGCCTTTTCTATATAAATGATTCAATATGATTGTTTCATGTTTTATTGTAGCAATTTCTTGGTCTCTTTTTTCCATTTTAATTGCAACATTTTGTTGCGTTTTTCTATGAATTCCTTTATACACTATACCAAATTTACCCATTCCTATTTTTTCTAATAAAATATATTTATTAGCAATTACGATATCTTTCATTTATTGTATAATTATAATGTATATGGAGCATACATTTAATTTATTTTATACATTTGATAAAATATTAGATAAAATAAAAAAACCGGTATATTTAACCATAATCGGATTTATCTATCTTTCTTATTTTTTGATATTTTTCGGTATTTTTTACATCAACAAAAAATACATTGACTTATTTAGCAATTTATTATTAACTTTCGTTTGTTTATTTTTAATTCTTCGGTTTCATCCATTTAGAAAACACGAATTACGCGAGTTTGATGCAACTATCATTTTTGGAAGTGCTGTATTATTACTTACAAATGCTGGATTAACCAATATAATTGCGAATGATATTTCGAATGTAATGACTAATGGTAAAATAATATAAGGATATTTTTATACAAAATACAATATACAATAATGAACATAGACCAAATATTTAAAGATGCTCAAAATGACTCCTCATTATTATCTAAAATAGATATTAATGAATTATTGAATTCTCTTGAAAACAAAAACAATGATTATTTGGAGAACAAAACACTAACTGATATAAATAATGATAAATACAACGCTTTATCACAAATCAATTTGTCGAATGAAAATGTCCAACAATATTGTGAAAAACTCGCAGAATTCAGGTTAGTCGATGAAGTATATCAATTACATAAAGGTAAATATATTCGATGGATTAATATCGAAGATGATGCCAACTTTAAATTACAATCAGGTGGTTTTGTTTTTGATATAAAGTTTTTAGATAATGGTACTCATGTATTATGTATGAATAATTCGCGACGATTCGTCCAATATAAATTTGACAAATGTTTAACTTTCCAAAAACTATCCATGGAAGAGCAACTAATTTTAATGGCATACGAGAAAATATAATTATCTTTTCTTTCGAGTGAATTTACCTAATGATACACGTATTTTTTTTGTTTTTTCGTTGCGATTTGTTAAATAAAAAAATTCTTTAACATAATACATTATTTTTTTATAAATTTTTTTATTTTCTTTGTTTTTATCTTGAATGATATAATCCTCGTATGTATAATCAATATGCGGTATATTTAATATAGAATTTATTTTATTCATATTTTCATCACTATTGAATGTACTATTTGAAAATCTGGTAATAATTTCTTTATTTGTTAAGTTATGATAATATGGATATGGCTGAATATAGTATATTTTTTCATTTTCCATTTTAGAATAGTATTTATCATCTATAAAACATATTTTTATATTTTCTGGTAATATTGTGCAATTTATAAAATCGTTATACGTTTTTTTATGCGTAGTTCGATTATTTTCAATTATTTTATTATTTACTTTAAATGCATTTATTGTTTTATCAAATACGTTGTTTTCCGACTTTAATTTATATTTCAAATATTCTGATATTAAATTTGGAAAAACAGGAGAGTTAATATTGTTTGTATATAAATACAATTTATCACATTTACCAGTTTTTTTTTTATTTAATATAAATTCAATAATTTGTAAAATACCATAACGTAAAAATTCTGGATACAAATCCATCAATGTATTAAAATCCATTTGTAATTCTGATTCTATTATTTTCCATAAAATGGCTGCTTCATGAAATGAACCAATGGTTTCATCTAAATCAAATACCAATACTTTTAAAAAATTAGGTGAATTCAGTATTTTTATTTTTGATTTAGGATATATTATATTTGAATTCAAGAAAAATTTATTATGAACATTTACCGTACTCGCTTGATGCTTATCATATAACATTATGTATACTATTAAATTACATAATATTAAAATACAATTTTATAATTCTAATTACCAACACCAATATTTCCAGTTGAACCAAATCCCCCTGCACCTCTTTTTGTGATAGATAAGTCTGATTCATCCACTAATTTTACAAGAATTGGACATAATGATGGATGACAAATTTGTAATAAGCGTGTATGTTTTTCTACTTCATATTGTTCATCGTGTGATTTTAAATATCGTAATGCTGCAATCAAAAATCCGCGATATCCTGCATCTATAATACCTGTATGATTTGCTAACATTAATGGGGTTTTTGACATACTTGAACGTGGATATACATAGTATGCGGAGGTTTCAGTGTCTTTGTTTCTTTCATGATATGTCATTTCACATTTAACTTCTAAATCTACAAACAGACTATCTATTTCTTTTTGAAATATCGTATTCTGTGGAATAAATAAATCAAATCCAGAATTTGGATATTCATCGGACATTATTTTTTCATTGTGTTTTTTAACATGGTCTTTATACAATTCAACCAATTCATGGTTTTCACTTTTTACATATAAATACAAAGTTGCATATGTATTCAAGTTAATATCATCTTCTGAATCATATGGAAATAATACCTTATCTAATGCTTCTGAAACATTTGTAAAAATTTGAGACAAACTACCTGATGTAGACATTATACATAAGATACCATTTTCATTTTATATCATTTACTCAATTCATTTTTTTAAATTGACTCCAACTGATTTTTTTACCCTCAACTTGCGGGGTCTTTTCAGTTTCATATTGTTTATCTAAATTTTCACCATGTTTTATAGCTGAATCTATATACAACTCTTTCAATACTTTTCCAAACATAACCGAACCTTCATGTTGGTCTACCTTACCATCTTCAATCATTTTTAATACACTCAACATTTTTGTCATAATTAATAAATCAATTTCGTCTTTCAAAATTTTATTGAAAATGTCTGTGTAATTATTAAATAAAAACACACATTCTTTTTGACATAGTTCTCTAAACTCTTCCGGTTGTAAACTTCGTAATGCGGACTTTGATTTTTTTAAATTTTCAATACGTCTAATATCATCACGGATTTTTACGCTGTGTTTCAATTTACGAATATTATCAGTATTATCTTCACATTGTGTTTCATCAATTAATCTTTTCAAATTAAGTTTTTCAGTATTATTCATAACTATATATTAAAATCATTTATATTTTTATGTTTTTTTGAACAAATTATATTATTTTTATAAACTATAATTATGGAAAATGAAAATAATATCCTAAATGAAGTGAATGCTTTTGATTTATATTTTTATTTAGTTATTGCAGTTATAATTATTATTTGTATTTACTGCATTTACAAGTATGATATTATCAATAGAATCAATGAATATATAGAAAATATGAAAACCACTACTTCAAACTATTTAGAACAAAAAATGAAAGAACGTTTTCTTCAAAGTGGAATTTTAAAAACTACATATTTTCCTGAAAATAGTATTTTGCAAAAAGTAATGGAAAGTTTTGGGTTTTTGTAGTATCATATTTAGGATATATTTTTATCTTTTTATTATCTATAAGAATGAAATACAATTCAATGTATATTTTAGCTGCAATAATTATAGGAGTTTTAGTACTTCTTTCATTAGTCATGGGAACATGTAATGTTCAACCATATTCAAGCGATTCTTTATTCAAACACGAATACCCTTATGAAGGTTTTGAATCAAATACAGAGTCTACTAAATATTCTCTAACAAAAGTTGAAGGATTCGAAGGATTAATGCCTGCACCTTTTGCTGAAAACAAAATGATAGACCCATTTTTTAAAGTAGAATCTAAACCAGATTGTCAAGGTTCTGGTTTAACAAAGGGAAATGGAGGTGTTTGTTTAACACCTGAATTAGAAATGTTATTAAAAACCCGTGGTAAAAATGCTACCGGTGGTGAATCACAAATTGGAAATTAAATAATAATATGTACATAAAGATTTATTATTATTACTATATAGAAATGCCAAACTGGTGCAATAATTACGCTACTATTACATGTCCAACAAAAGAAATTTATGATAAGCTAAATCATGCGATTTCCGCAGATAAATGGTTTGAAACATTTGCTCCCATTCAATCCGATAATGTATCAAATGAAGATGGATGGGATAATCATGCCGCAATTAATAGTTGGGGTACGAAATGGAGTCCATGTAATATAGAAGTGAATAACAATGATAATGAAAATTATACAGTCGATGTAGTATTTGATACTGCATGGTCGCCTCCGATTGGTGTATATAGAACAATGAACGAAAAATTTGATATTAATACAAATGCATTTTACGAAGAATGTGGTTGTGATTTTTTTGGCAGATTTTGTGTATCCAAAGGAGAAGAAATCGATGATGTTTTTGATATGCCATCTGATTTAACAGAATTAAATGAATTGCGTAAAATTATAGGAAGCGAATTAGACGATTACATGTCATTTAGATGGGAACAATTACAAGAAGAATGGAAGAATTATGAAGAAGAAGAGGAATATGAAGAAGAAGAGGAATATGAAGAAGAAGAAGAAGAAGAAGAAGAAGAAGAAGAAGAAGAAGAAGAAGAACAAGAAGAAGAAGAAGAAGAAGAACAAGAAGAAGTTCATCCTATTATTGATAGTGATTCTTCCAGTAATGGAGATGAACTTGCTGATAGTATCAATTTTGATGATGATTGTAAAAAAAATAAAACATGTACTACCAGTTGATTATCAATAACTTATATAACCAGTTCCATTATAAAATATTCCTTATTTGGTTCATATCTTTCAAATCTCATTAACATAGTATGGTCAGTAATTGATTCGCGTGTCCATTTAAAACCATACGATTCATAAAATATCACAGACTCTTCAACTGAACTTAATATAATTTTTATTGTATTTTCAATATTGTCATTATTTTCACTTTTTATTCTTTCTATAAGTCCATCCAATAGTTTTGAAGCATATCCTTGATTTCTAAATTTGCGTTTTGTACAAGCTATCAAAATATAATATCTTATTTCATTATTACATTTACACTTACGATATACTAACATGGATGGACAATTATTCAAATTAAATTCATTGTCAATACAGTGAAATGCTACAACATTTTTTATATTTCCTAAAACATTGTATATATATTTGGAATGAATACTATTATATGAATATTTTGCAATTGCATTGAAACATTCTTCTCCAAATTGTTCAATTGAATCTATTACTTTTTCTAATGGATAATTGTCCATAATATCATTCATGATAACATCTGAATAAAAGTTCATTTTAACGTTTGTATTTTTAATTATATTTTACGAATACAATTAAAAAGAATCAATTTTTTATTTTTACTTTTTTTGTTTTTTCATTTTTTCTTCGTACAAACCAACGAATCGTTTCAAACTTTTTATAGAAATTCCATTTGTATCTGGTTTGAATACATTTATCATACGATTGCATATTCCATTTGTCATGTCATTTTTTAATTCGTCATCTGCTATATTGTATATATATGTGTTCATATTACGTGCAAATGAGCGAACTTCACACAATACTACGTCATTTTTAATATCAGATGTACTTGAATAAACATCTATTCCTGAATATTCTAACCAGTCATTGGATATTTCATCGATTGGGTCCTCAAAAAAATTGAAATAAGATATCAATGAATAATATGGATTTCCATAATTCTTGTTCTCCTTTTCCAAATTATTTGTTATAAGAAATGCATTTTTACGAACATATTGTTTGTATTCAATTAAGAATTCTTCCAAAATATTTTGTTCAATAATTAATCTATGTACAATAGTTATGATTTCTTTATCATCGATTGAATTTGAAAAATATTCGGATACATATTTTTTGAGCGATTTATATAATTCATAATTTGTATGTCGTGAATTGAAATACAACGTATCCTTCAAATATTTGGCATTTTTAGATTTATTTTTTACTTTTTCATCTTGTAAATAATTGTTAAAATATCTTTCTAATTTAAACAAAATCATAAATATACAATTTTTCATTGATTTCACGATGCCGATATTCTTCGTTTCTCTTATTCTAATTTCTTTTGGTACAGATTTATTATAAATTTCAAATAATTTGTTAACACATTTTTCAATTTTGTCAATCAACATAACCCTTTCTTGTGAAAGACGACTATGATTTTCAAAAACATTGATAGAATCTATTGCTATCTCTTTAAAAATATCAACAATATCTTTGATGTGGCATGAAAATGTCATTTGAGGAACAACGCAAATATCATCAGTATCAATTTCTTCATCAAGTAGATATGTTTGTATATAGTACATATTTGTACCCGGTAAATTGTAGAAAATACGATTTTCTGGTTTTTTTATTACTTCGGTATCACTTTCACTGAAATTCATGATAAGTTTACCTTTTGTTTTTTCCAAACTACTCAAATGTAATATTAAATTTTTTGCAACATTGATAAATGTATCTAGAATAATATTATGAGTTATTTTTGGGTTGTAATAAGTGACAATCCATTCAACGTCTGCAAATGTTCCACAATCTTGTTTACCCCAATTTTCAAAATTAATCATGTACTTTTTTCCGGTTTCAGTTTCAAATGTATAAAGTTCATTTTTATCAATCAAGTCTTCACCGCCTTCTTCCTCATTCAAGTTGCATAGTTTGTTTAAATATTTTGTTAATGGTGTTACTGCTACATCGTTTGCTACCAAGAAAGTAGAATTTTCATTTTTCACCAATTTATTTGATTTGTTTTTGTTTATACTTTGAGTTGTATATGAATCAATTTCGAAAAGTTCTTCCAATCGATTTTCATATTTTTCATTTTCTTCCTCGGTGGCTTTATCGTTTTGAATTTTTTTGATTATTTCATAATCTTTTGCATTACTACTGGTATTTAATAGAATTTTTTCATCATCATCTGAACTTCCAATCAATGAGAACTTGGACAAAGTTGATGTTTCCAATTCATATCCTATACTTAATATTTTTCTGAATATTCTATGTTTCTCAATATCACCCGCATACATTTTCTTGGTTTTATTATTTTCCGGTGTTTTTTGAAACTTGTGCGTATATTTCATTTATAATATATTTATATTATATCTATATTTAAAAATCATTTTTTCCATACTAAATAAGCTAAATATATACCAAAAAAGTTTTTAGAGAATACATCTAAAATATTGTAACTTATGTTTTTCCAATAATATGGCATCAATGCCGCTTTTCCATAAAATGCCCATATTACTGCAAAAAACCAGAATAGAGCTCTACCTGTTTCCGTATATTTTGCAAATTTGAAATATATTATTGCGTAATATGCTATAAATGGTATAAATCCCAAAAATACTGCAAATATATTATTTATTGCACCTGTTTCACCGAAATATCCAAGTAATAACATTAACCAATTCAAAATAAATATAGGTACAAGACTTGTTTTATGCTGATTAAATTTATCAAAAAGTACAGTAATCCAGTTTTCGTTGTTTTTGTTATTATCTTTGTTTTCATATTTTTCTTTTTTCCCTTCGCTTTCTTCTTTTTCATTTTTCAAATAGTCTAAATAAATACATAATGTAAATAACATAATTGGTGTACTGAATGCCCAATCAAAATATCTTTTTGGAGTGACGTCTTTTATACTAGAAAATAATGAAACCATCCACACATAGAATGTACCTTCTATTGCCTGAACGATTAACTCTAATATTAACAAAGCTTTTATTAACATTGTTTCACTTGTTACTGCAAATAATACGTATACATCAATTAATCCTGTTAATAACTGAATAAATAATGATGAATATACTGTTTGTAATAATATAGAATGCATTCCTTCCATTTTATATTCTATTTATATTTTATTAGATTTTTTTCGAAACTTTTCATACATTTTGAACAATAAAAAATTGTTTGTGATTTATCTGGTGACACATCTATACTATCTTCTACTATATTATGACTACAATTATTGGTTATATAATTTTCCATTAATTTACATATATTAGAAAATTCTTCATTCGGATTTTGCACAAGTGCTTTCAAATATCTCAACGCAGTTTGTATGCTTTCAATATCGGTTTCGTGATCCATTGTACACATTTATATAACGCATTATTTTTATGTAATTTTCAAAAATACATAAAAAGACAATTTATTTTTTTCTACGACTCTTATTTTTTATAGTTTTATTACTTTTTCTACCTCCTTTTTTAAATGATGATTTTAATGGTTTTTTTGGTACTGAATAAGAATTATTATTTCTATTCGTACTTGATATTTGTGTTAACACATCACTAAGTGTATCACTTACTTCTGTTTTATCCAACATTTCGTGAAGTTCATCTTTCAAATCATTGAAAATTTCCAAATTATTTTCCAATTCACTCTTAGAAATATCTATTGAATTTTCAATTTTTTCAATTTCTTCTTTTTTTTGAGGGTTTTCTCGAATACTCGCCAATTTACCTTTATATAACATTATATTTCTTTCTAAAATTTGAATTGTCTCTTCTATTGATGAAATTGTTTTTTTTAATATTTTTTCTGAATATTCAATATATTTTACCTTGTTTTCTTTTTCATTTATATATATACTTTTTGATTTTTTACTCATTATATATAATAAAAATATTTTTCTTAGACTTTTTATATTTTCTCTTTTCCGCGCACTACATTTGTCTAAATATGTAAAAAAATATATACATTTATTTACATTTTATAAATAAACTATCTACTTAAACATACATTGCTATTAAACTTTGATTTTGATTTTCTTCATTTTTAATGAAAATGTCGACGTGTTTTCGCGTTACTGTAAATGGGAATTCAACTTTTAGGTCCATGTCTTTTGAAAATAGATTGGTATCGGATTTCACTAATCTAAACAAATTGAGTTTGGTATGAATTATTTCTAAACACCTTTTTAAATTACGAACACCTGGTTCATTGTTAGTTAAATTTGTATTTCCGACGATATATTGAATTGTATCATCTGGAATAATGACTTCTTCTTCTGTGAAACATACTTGTTCACGAATCTTTGGCAACAAATATTTTCTGGCAATAATAGTCTTTTCTTTTGCATCGTAACCCTTGGTTTGAATTCTGTACATACGGTCTTTTAAGATTGGATTTACTTTGTTCTCATCATTGTAACTGAATATGAATAAACATTTACTTAAATCAAAATCAATCTCCGAAAAATACTTATCATGGTATTGACTGTTTTGTGATGTATCTGTCAAATGTGTCAAAATACCTACGATTTCTTCACCACGTGGTGTGTCACTGATTTTATCTAATTCATCGAAATAAATCACAGGATTCATACATTTACTATCAATCAAGATTTGTAATATTTTGCCCCATGAACTACCTTCATATGTGTAAGAATGTCCTTCCAAGAAACTACTGTCTCCTGCGCCACCAAGCGCAATAAATGCAAATTCTCTACCTAAAATTTTACTAATTCCTTCTTTGATTAAACTAGTCTTACCTGTACCTGGTGGACCTTTAATTGCGATTGCGGTTCCTAATGCAGATGGATTAACAACCCATTGACCAATCATTTGCATGATTTGCATTTTTGCATCATCTAATCCATATACACAATTATCCAATGTCTGTTTTGCATTATTCATAAATTCGTTACATTTGTCAATTCCATCGTCCATTTTGATAGATAATGCTTTATGAACTCCAAATGGAATTTTCATAAATGTATCGACCCATGTTTTGATTTTATGATATTCTGAATCGCCTGGTTCCATAGAGCGTAATACATTCAATTTTTGTAACGCAATTGCTTTGAAATTGGATGGTATTTTGGATTCTAACAAACTTAAACGATATGGTTTTTCAATATTAATATGAGAATTGATTTCTTTCAAATCTTTCATAACTTGTAACTGCTCTTTATTCGACATTTTTTTCTTGAAATAATCCATTTCATTGGTTTTCTTGCGGTCACTTGTAACCAACTTGTGATAATTTTTGGTATTCTTTTTTCGTGCATCTTTGATAATAGTGTGAATTGCATCTTTGCATTCTTCAATTGCATTTAAAAGAATTTTACTGTTTGGTTTTTTGTGCAACTTTTCAGTTAATACTTTCTTCAATTCTTGCAATTCCAAATATTCAGATTCAACGTTTGCACCATTTTCTTCATCAGTTTCTTGTTTATCATCTTTTTTTGATTTTTTAGATTCTTTTTTCTCTTTTTTAGATTTGGATTTTTTGGTTTTAGGTTCTTCTTCTAGCTTCTTCGGCATTTCAATTTCAGTATAATTTTCTTTCATGAACATTTTTTCATCATCACTGTTATATTCATCATCTTCTTCATCATCTTCTTCGTCATCATTATATTCATCATCCCATTCATCTTCATCACCACCAATTGTAAAGACAATATTGATTTTATTATCATCAATATCTTCGTCATCATCATATTCACTTTCTTCGTCATTTTCTTCTTCTTCACTTTCTGATTCTTCTTTTTTCGATTTCTTTGATTTTTTTTGAGATTTGACCAGTTTCCTTGATTTTTTGACAGGTTCTTCGTCGGATTCGCTATCTTCATCTTCACTTTCGGATTCTTCCTTTTTCGATTTCTTCGATTTTTTTTGGGCTTTGACCAGTTTCCTTGATTTTTTGACAGGTTCTTCATCAGATTCGCTATCTTCATCTTCACTTTCTGATTCTTCCTTTTTCGATTTTTTTGATTTAGATGATTTTTTGATTGGTTTCTTTGATTTCTTAGTTTTAACGTTTTTTTCATCATCTTTTACCTTTTTAGACATATATTTAGATGGAAATATTTTTGACAAAGTTTTTCTGAATTCAAAACGGTCGAATCCTTCATCATCGTCAGTATCTTGTGAACCAAGACTTTCTTCATCATCTTCTTGTTGTTTTTTATTTTTTTTTGATTTAAGTTCTTTAGGAGAAGGGATATAGGATGAATCTGATGTTTCAGATACAGTTTCATAATCGGAACTGTTATCATCTTCATCGTCTTCATAAATGATAATTTCTTCTTCTGAATCAGAATCAGGTTTGTTCTTTTTCAGGTTTTTCTTCTTATCATTCTTCATCTTCTTTGAACCAGATTCGTATTTAGAAGGAGACATTGTTCAATAATATAAAATATAACTTGTTTGTTTATATTATTCTTAAATGAAAATAAATGTTTCAATTTTCTGCAAATTTTTGAATTTTTTAAAATCATTTTCTGAAAAATTGAATGTTGATTAAATAATATAAATATAAACATATAATATATTTAGGTTACAATGTCATCTTTTAACAACAAGATGAACGAATCCAAAATTGCCTCATCCAAAATTATTGGTGTTCAATTTAGTTTGTTATCACCTGATGAAATCCGCAAAAATTCTGTTGTGGAAGTTACATCTCGTGATACATACATAAATAACAAACCTGTAATTGGTGGATTATTTGACCCTCGTATGGGTGTGTTAGAACCCGGTTTGATTTGTCCAACTGATGGTCTTACATACATTGATACACCTGGTTATTTTGGACATATTGAAATGGCACGTCCTGTGTTCTTTATTCAACATTTGAAGGAAATTATGAAAATTTCGCGGTGTATTTGTTTCAAATGCAGTAAATTACTGCTCAACAAAGCACAACATAAACATATTTCCGAAAAATCTGCCGAAGAACGATGGGATTACGTTTCAGCACTTGCTGCGAAAATAAAAAGGTGTGGTCAAGAAACCGAAGATGGATGTGGTTGCAAACAACCTGACAAAATAAAACTGGAAGGCATGTCTACATTATATGCTATTTGGGAAAATATGGAAACAACTCAGGAATCTGATAATAAAAAAGTGAATATCAAATTGACTCCGGAACTCGTTTTGAAAATATTCAAACGTATTTCGGATGAAGATGTTCATTTCATGGGATTCAATCCATTGTGGTCCAGACCAGATTGGATGATTTGCCAAGTATTGCCAGTTCCTCCACCTGCTGTTCGTCCATCAGTTAAACATGATGCGCAACAAAGAAGTGAAGATGATTTGACCCATATTTATAGTAATATTATCAAAACAAACACCGATTTATTCAATAAATTGCGTGAAAATGCCCAACCAAATATTATTGAAGGATTGACCACTGTATTGCAATACTTTGTGGCCATGATTGTCAATAATAAAGTAAAAGGCGCAGTTCCGATGGCACAACGTTCAGGAAGACCTTTACAATGTATTATGGGTAGACTAAATAGTAAAAACGGTCGTATTCGTGGTAATTTAATGGGAAAACGTGTCGATTTTAGTGCGCGTTCCGTTATTACTGGCGACCCCAATTTGTCTATTCGACAACTGGGTGTTCCTCGTAAAATTGCCATGAACATTACAAAACCTATTACTGTCAACGATTTGAATCGAGATTTCTTGATGAAACTCATTCAAAATGGTCCTGACGTGTATCCTGGCGCCAAAATTTTAGAAAGACGAAATGGCGAACACATTTCATTGCGATATGTTGACCGTGGGTCCATTCGTATTGAAAATGGCGACATCGTTCACCGTCATATGATGGACGGAGATGCCGTTTTATTCAATAGACAACCTTCTTTACATAGAATGTCTATGATGTGTCATATTGCTAAGATTATGGAGCGAGGTGACACGTTTAGAATGAATGTTGCTACGACCAAACCGTACAATGCTGATTTTGATGGGGACGAAATGAATATGCATATGCCACAAAGCGCAATAGCAGAAACTGAATTAAGACATTTGGCAGCAATTCCATATCAAATAATCAGTCCTGCTGGTAACTCGCCAATTATTGGCATATATCAAGATTCATTATTAGGTTCATACCGTTTTACACGTAGTGATATCAAATTCACTCCACGTGAGGCTATGAACTTGTTAATGATGTTTAATAATGTAGATACAAAAAAGTTACGCGAAAATGGAAACAAAATAACCAATTTTGATATTTTATCACAAATTTTACCACCAGTTACAATGGTGTACAAAACAAAGTTATTTGAAGACGACCCCGTTCCAAACAATGTATTAGAAATTAGAAACGGAAAGTATGTCCGTGGTCAAATGGAAAAATCCGTATTAGGAAGTTCAACAAAGGGTATTATCCATCGTATTTGTAACGATTTCAACAATATGGCATCCGCAAATTTCATTGACGATTTGCAAAATATCATTACTGAATACATGAAATCATCATCATTCAGTGTAGGTATTAGCGATTTAATTGCTGACAAGAAAACTGCACGCGAAATTGTTCAAGTCATTACTACACAAAAAATGGAAGTACAAAACATTATTGACAAAGTACATTTGGGTATCTTTGAAAACAATACTGCCCAATCCAATAACGTAGAATTTGAAACACAAGTCAATAATATGTTGAACAAAGCTACTGAACAATCCGGTAAAATTGGCCGTAAATCATTGAGCAAAGATAACCGTTTCCTTATGATAGTAAATTCTGGTTCAAAAGGTTCGCTTATTAATATTTCTCAAATGATTTCATGTTTAGGTCAACAAAACGTGGATGGAAAACGTATTCCATACGGGTTTGATAGTAGAACCCTTCCACATTACAGTAAATTTGATGATTCACCAAAAGCACGTGGATTCATTGAAAATTCCTATATTACAGGATTAACTGCTCCGGAATTATTCTTCCATGCAATGGGTGGTCGTATCGGTTTGATTGATACCGCATGTAAATCTGTGACATGGGAAACCCCAGTTGTTATTATGGAAAATGATAAACCAATCTATATTGAAATTGGACGTTGGATTGATAATTTACTTGAAAAAACACCAGAAAAAATAAAACATTATACAGATAGACAAATGGAATTATTAGATACTGACAGTATATATATTCCAACCACTGACGAAAATGGTAATGTCAGTTGGGGTGAAATCACCGCAGTAACCAGACACGACCCAGGTGATGCATTGTATGAAATCAAAACACATGGAGGTAGAAGTGTTATTGTAACTGAAAGCAAATCATTGTTGATTTGGAATCCTAAAACAAAGACTTTGGACGAAACTTCAACACCAGATATTAAAATTGGAGATTGCGTTCCTGTAACCGGCGAATTATGCAAACCTCCTACTGTTTTGAAGCATATTGACGTTGTTGATTATTTACCAAAGACAGAATTTGTTTACGGAACAGATTTCAATATGGCACTTTCAATGATGAAGACTGAAATGCAAAATAAAAAGAAAATACCAGCAAACTGGTGGAATGATAATAACATCAAACATTTCACATTACCATATAGTAAAAAATCATCATTACAGCGCACATCAGTAAGGTCAAATACTGAAAATGTAAAGGATGGTTATGTCTATCCATATCATGCACAACGCAAAGATGCATTTATTCCAGAAAAGTTCGAATTAAACGAAGAAAATGGCATATTTTTAGGATTATATTTAGCAGAAGGACATAGTCACAATAGTCATGTTACTATTACAAATAATAATGAAAATATCCGCGATTTCGTGAAATCATGGTTTGATAAACACAATATTGTATACAGTGAAAAATCAAAAATAAATAAAATTGGCGGATTGACTACAACCGTCATTGGCAATTCATCTATATTATCCAAATTTCTGTTAAAATTGGTAGGACATAAAGCCGAAAACAAGCATGTTCCAACCGAAGCGTTCACAGCTTCCAATGAATTCATAATTGGATTATTAAATGGATATTATTCTGGTGATGGTTCAATCAGTAAAAATTCAATTGACGTTGGAAGTGCATCGCAAAGATTGATTGAAGGCATTTCCATGTTATGTTCCAGATTAGGTATATTTGGTAGAACATCCAAAGTTCAAATGAAAAAGAACAATTTACAAACTAAAAATATCAAACCAAGCTATCGTTTGAGTATTAGTGCTCATTGGGCATGTAAGTTTGCTGACCAAATATCATTCATTGAAGAAGTTAAAAATCATAAATTAAAAACAAAAAAATGGAATAACAAGAAACATATGAATTTTGATACATATAACAATGTCGTATTAGACAAAATTACCGAAATCAATATTATTGGTATTGAAAAATATCCAAAAGTATACGATTTAACTATTCCATCCACATTGAATTTCGGTTTAGCAAATGGTCTTCAAGTTCGTGATACTTCACAAACCGGATATATTCAACGTCGTTTAATCAAAGGTCTTGAAGATTTGAAAGTTGAATATGATATGACCGTTCGTAATAGTAAAGGTAAAATTGTCCAATTTTCATATGGTGACGATGGATTTGATTCTACTCGCGTAGAAAATCAATTCATACCATTGGTTGGTATGAGTGTAGAAGACATCTACATGCATTATGATATTCTTGGCGTAAATGACCGCGACACTGAATTATTAGAAATATACAGTAAAGGTACGATTACTCGAATGAAAAAACAACGTCCAGAAACAAGAGACAAATGCAAAACCTATATCGAAAAGATGTTACTTGCAAGAGAAGAAATTGTCAAAAACATTTTCAAATACAAAGATGAAAATGGCGTTAAATTACCCGTTGCATTTCAAAATATAATTACAAATATTCAAGGACAATTGAATCTTGGTTCAAATACAACCGTTGATATTACACCAATGGAAGCATTTGAACTAATCGAGTTTTATTTCAATAAAGTACGTGAATTACATTATGTTCCTCCAACTGAATTATTCGAAATCATGTATTATTATTATTTGAGCCCAAAAGATTTATTAGTTACAAAAAGATTTCATCGCAAAGCATTAGTGCTTTTGTTAGAAACTATTATATTAAAATACAAACAAGCAATTGTTCATCCAGGTGAGATGGTCGGTGTTATTGCTGGCCAATCGATTGGTGAACCTACTACACAACTGACACTCAATACATTTCATTTATCAGGTGTAGCTTCCAAGTCAAATGTTACTCGTGGTGTTCCAAGAATTGAGGAAATTTTGAGATTAACAAAAAATCCTAAAAATCCATCATTAACTGTTCATTTGAAACCACTTGATGAATTAGAGCAAGAAAAGGCTATACAATATGCAAACATGATGGAACACACAAAATTAGTAGACGTTGTAAAATCATTACAAATTTGCTTTGACCCACATGAACAATCTACATTTATTGAAGATGATAAGCTATTAATGGAACAATATTATGAATTTGAAAATATGGTGAAAGAATGCAATGAAGAAGAAGATGGAGTAGAAGTTGTTAAATCAAAGTGGATTATTCGTATGGAAATGGACGCAGAAGTTCTTTTGGATAAAAATATTACAATGGATGATATTCATTTTGCTATTAAAAATAGTTATTATGGAAATGACATAACATGTGTATATTCCGATTACAATAGTGATAAATTAGTATTCCGTATTCGTATGAATAGTAATGTTTTCAAATCTAAAAAATCAAAAGGATTTTCAGAAAAAGGAATTACCGACCCATTGGACCAATCCGACGATATTTATTTACTAAAAAATTTCCAAGACAGTTTGCTGAACAATATTGTATTACGCGGTGTAAATGGCATTGAAAATGTCATTCCTCGTAAATTGCAAAATATGATTGTAAAAGAAGAAGGTAAATATGTGAAAAAAGACGTGTGGATTTTAGATACAACTGGTTCAAATCTTATGGAAACATTGGCAATTGACTTTATTGATAATAAACGAACATATAGTAACGATATCAAAGAAGTATTTGATGTATTAGGCATTGAAGCTGCTCGTCAAGTTTTATACAATGAATTCGTAGAAGTCATGGAATTTAGTGATGTCTATATTAATTATCATCATTTAAGTCTATTATGTGACCGCATGACATGCACAAAAAATATGGTATCTATTTTCAGGTCAGGTATTTTAAATGATGACATTGGTCCTATTGCAAAAGGTACATTTGAAGTGCATACAGAAGTCTTCTTAAATGCTGCCAGACATGCAGACTTTGACCATATGCGCGGCGTATCCGCAAATGTCATGATGGGACAAGTTGGATACTATGGAACCAATGCATTCAATCTTGTTTTAGATATGAAAGAAACTGAAAAATTAGCAGATGCTCAATTGGATGTAACTGATGCAAATACCGAAATTGAAAAAATGTTCAAAATTAGTGAAGATAAATCCGATGTTTGTTCAAAATCAAATATTGTTATACAGAATAATATTGCAAATATCAAACAAGGAGAAACCAAAATATGCGATGATGATTATAACATGGGATTTTAGATTATTGTAATATTTGTATATTTGTAAATAGTTATATTTTATATAAAAAATAATATAAAGAATTTTCCGTATTTTTTATTGGAACGTTGATGGTGAAGTGGTATCACGAATGACTTCCAATCATTAGTCTCGGGTTCAATTCCCGATCAGCGTATTTTGTAATACAATTTATAAATTATATAAAAATATAATCATTGTATATTTTTATAGAATGGCGAAAATTCTTATATATTCAGAGAATCAATTAAATGAAGGATTATTTGGTGAAATTTTTTTGTGGATTTTTGAAATTTTACCAATTTTAGAAAATAATGATTTCGATGTAGCTAATTTATATTGGTATGTATGTAGTGTCAACTATGGTTCAATATTTCCAGAAATTTTGGATTACGTTAATGATGACAAAAATATCCAACAACCAATGAATCATACAATCAATTTCTTCGAACTTCGAAACATTGCCCCTCAATATGTTTTAGGTGATGATTTTTTAAAACTAAACAAATTATTTTTCAAATACTTCAAAATTCCGAAACAATTAGATGATGTATCAAGTTCACTAAGTTTACGAGATTATTTAGGATTACATTACAGAGGTACCGATAAAACAACTGATATTGGATTCAATACTCCTCTTACAAAAGAAATGTTTTATACTGTTGTTGATTCATATATCCAAACAAATAACATCAAAAATATATTTATAGCAAGTGATGAAAATGACGTATTTGATTATTTTGTAACTAAATATACAGACATAAATTTCAAAAGTTCTCGTGATTTCAAAGGAAATCTGTTTTGGAGAAACAATGAAAACCCGTCATTAAATGCTAAAATGGCAATGTTAGACATGTTATGTTTATCTAAATGTAATACAGTTTTAAAGGTTTCATCTGCTCTCTCTTCTTTTTCAAAAGTTATCAATCCATCTTTGAATATCTACAGAATAAATTCATTGAAATTCATTCCAAACCCAAAACATATTCCTTATTTTCCGGATGCTTATATTCCATTATTACCAACAAATGAAAAATATACAGAAGAATGTAATAATATAATAAAAGAAGTACAGCAAGATGATTGGTCCATTCAATATCCAAATATATACAACAATTTCAAAAATTTTGATTTGAAAATAAGAACATTATTTGACTATGATAATATGTAAAATATATTGATACAAATATAAAGAATCATGTATATATTATTTTATATACATGATACCCGATTGTACATTGACTACCGCTTGTTTTTGTGTACATGATAAAAATAATCATGCACTTTCAATTGAACAAATTATAGAAAACATTGAAGATTTAATGAAGGTTCCAGTATATCTTGTTATTTATTGCGATGCAATGATGTTTCCAATTATTAAAGAACAACGTAGTCAATATGATCATTTAACTGAATATAATGTAGTTGAATTACGTGATTTATGGACATATCAATATGAAGAACAAGTCAACAAAAATCGTGAGATATTCTGGGGAACGAGAGACCCTCGTGCAGGAACTGATTCGCATTTGATTAATTGCAATAAATGTAATTTTGTATTGAATACAATTCATAAAAATCCATTTCAAACTTCAAAATTTGGATGGATTGATTGTTTCCTTAGAAAACATATGAAAAAAATATCAGAAGATTACTCTCCTAATATGATACCATACGTCCTTTCTAATATTGACGATAAATTTCATTTGCAAGTATTGAACGTAACCGATAAAAAATATAAAAACCCCGAACATAAGCGAGAATTTTACCAAGAATATCGGTATATTATGTGCGGTTCGTTTTTTACGTGTGGTAAAGAAATAGGAATAAAAGTGTTTAACCGATTAAGAGAAGTTTTTGTAGAAGCTACAAATGCCGGATTTGGACATGGTGATGAATTATTACATCTTGAAATATTAGATGAATTTTACGATGATATTCATAGAAGTTACGGGGATTATGGACAAATATTAAATAATTTTATTAAACCTACCCGTAATTTTCATTATATTTATTATTTAATTTTTAAAAAATATTTTGACTATGGATATCAAAAAGAATGTTATGATTGTGGTAAAATATTATTGGACCAAATTAAATCACATAATGTTCATATTGGAGAACATCTACAATTTCAAATTGCATTTCAATTCTACATTACAACCTATTATTACAAGCCAGAAGAATCTGCTGCTGCCGCCCAATATATTATTGATATGTGTAAAATAAATCCAAATATGAAAAGAGAATGGAACAATAATTCACAATATCATAAAGAACAATTGAAATATGTTGTAGATGTTCCAGAAGATTTCTAAAATTTATTTTTGATATATATGTATTATTTTTTGATATATATGTATTTTTCCAAATAATCACCCAATGTTACCAAATTTTCTTGTGGAGAATCTTTGTTTTTCAGTAATTTATCTTGTAATAATAAATAAAATTCATTTACTTCGGATAATTCAACTGATGGAGTAATTAAATGATAACCAGTACTTGATGTTGGTTTCATATTTTGTGGAGAACGAATAAAATAAAATGGTTTACTCAAATCGCCTCCTAATAACAACCAATCTACACTATCCACTAAATTTCCTAATTTTGTTGATGAGAATAATATAATAGGCAATTTCAATTTGTCTGCTAACATCCAAATATCCAAATCTGTTAAAAAATATGAATCACTAAATAATAGGTCTTCAAATGATACTTTATTTTTTATTACATTTTCTAATATTTTTATCTTACCTTGTTTTCTGAGTATAGTCAATATTTTACTACTATATTTATCATAATACTTTGAATATGCATTCCATAAAGTTACTTTCAAATTCTCGACTGTTATCAATTTTTTCAATTTATCTTCTAATATGTGTAATATGATTTGATAACTACAATTTGGTGTATTATTGAAAACGATTTCATTGAATTTTCTATTTTGAAAAATTCGTTTCCATAAAGACGTTGTTGGGTTTCCTATTACATCTCGTATTACATTAATACAATCATTCGATAATTTTTCTGATGATTTTTCTAATGTTTCTTGTTGTTCTTTTAATGAAATTGCTTCATTTGAATATTTTTGTGAAATTGCTGGATTTGAATTATTATAATCAACATTTTGTATAAATTTATTGGTGTTAAATGGTTCCATATCTTTGAAATATTCAGGTGTCAATAATGACTGTAATAATAAAAATTCATCACTTTTAATTTTATATTCATTATTACCTATATTCAAATATGATTTTGGATTCAACATGAATAGCTGAACTCGTTTATATCTTATTAATTCGTCAGAAATTCGTCCAAAATATAATTTCATATTATCACTTCCACTTACCAAATTATTCTTGGGTACTATGAACTGACATTCATTTTTGTCTGTAAGTAAACAGTATGCTTTTCCCGACGAGTCATTATTATTACAGTCAGATGAACATGCAGTTACATTATTTAAATCCATTAATATTTTTTCATCTATTTGTGAAAATGATATTTTATATTTTGTCAACTTCTCTAATATTTCTTCCATCTTTTTCAACTTCTCTTTATGTATCAGTTTCTTGTTTTCTATTAATTCGATAACATTTTTTCGAATACCTCTATTTATATAATCGTTCAATGCATTTCGAACAATACTTCTGAATACATCATAAAATTGACTTTCTAATCTAATTTTTTTAACAATATCGACTCTTTCTATGTCTTCTTTATTTGTATTTGTAATTATATTATCTACTAATGTATAATTTGTATTTTTTACTTCAATCAACCCATCATTTTCTACATTTTCAACTGGATTATTGATTTGAACAAATTGGTTTGTTTCTGTCAAAATACCTACTACTAATTCATCTTCAATTACCTTCATTGTTGGTTTACATGGGATCTTACCATTACTTGCAGAATGTATATTAAATAATTCCATTTTAGTTGTTTTGTAATCATTCCAAATAGTAGGGTCTTCCATATATTTACGTTGAATATTTGAAACAATTGCCGATGGTAAACATGGAATAAAAACATGAGATTTACTTTCTGAATTTTGTTTAACTAATATACCAATTACCTTTCCTTGATAATTGAGTACTTGGTATTCTACATAATATTTATCATTTTTCAATATTGCGATTAATTCCTTTACTGGAATATTTTTTTTGAATTCATATACATTTGGTAAACTTGGTAGTGGAGAACAATATTTTTGCGTAGTTTTTTGAATTATATTCAATATTTTTTTAATATTTTTTGGCGAATTGTGCTCATCAAATGCTTTGACTATTTTGTTCGGTTCCTCATTATATAAATATATTGGTTCGTAACTTGGACCACGTTTTATTAATATTAGTGTTTTCTTACGAGAATCGTATAGTAAAGATGACTGTGAATTTGTTGGACATAATATTTCCATATTATCTGTAATATCTTTATTTGATATTTCTAATATTACCATATTTACACCATCTTTTAATAATTTAGAATTAGGTTGAGTAATACAATCCCATAAATAAGTATGGTCAATTAATACATCATCACTTTTCAAATATCCTATAAAATTTTCATAAGATGCAATAGTACTTTCTAAAAAGTCAAATTCAGTTGGATTATTTACATTTATAGTTTTCATAAATTCAGTTGAACTATATTTATCAATATCTATTTCATCTACAATATTTTTTGGTTTGAAAATGGATACTAGTGAAGCGTTGTGATATTGTAAAAAGTTATCTAAACTAATAGCAGTGATTAATATATCTTTCATTTCTTTTATACCAGGAACCACATCTAAATTTTGAATAGATGCATATATATCAGCAACGCATCCAATAAACGATTGATTCTTATTTTTTTCTATACCATAACGTAATAAGCAACTTGCATCGGGACGTATCAATGCAGGATTATTCTTTGATACACATTCAGCATTATTTGTTTGTAAGAAAGATTGAACTGAAAATGGCAAAAAACCCCATCTATTTTTATCCAAAGGATATTTATCAATTCCCATTACATAATTTGCAGGTTTTACTGATTTTTCTACAATATTTTCATCTGGCGTTTCATCTTGACTACATACTTGTCTACGCTTTTTCATATATTTTGAGTCCCATTGTGTAAAACAACATGGTAAACAATAACCATCACTATGTTTTTTCTTATCTAAAAATCCAGGATAATGGTCGATATACGTTCCATCTTTACGAAGATGTTCTTCTGGATGATTGAATTCATATACATAATGTCCAGCTGGAACCGTAGATGAACCTCTTGGTATAATTTTTCCGCATTTTCCTGATTTAACATCTTCTTCGGTAATACTTGAATTTGTTTTCAAACACCAATATCTTGGACATATATACCAATACTGATTATTTGGGTCAGTTCCATATTTAATAGCATGATTATATGACCCTTTATGATTTTTATCTATATCATCTTTTTCTTGTTGTGTCAATATAACGGGCTGTCTTCTAACATTGGATTCACATGAACGTGAATATGATGAATAATTACCATCTTTCGTTACAAACAATTTAGGTTCTCGCTTTTTAATACGTTCTTCAAATATATTGGGGTTTGATAATTTCATACCATCTATTTTCATTCTAAAATTTGGCGATTCTGAGTCGGTTACCATTCCACCTTTGTTTTCATTACTATTGACACTATTTTTACTATCAGTGTTATCACTTGATGATTCATCTGAGTAAAAAATGCCACCTGGACTACTTTCTGATTCGGGTGATTCCTCGATATTTTTTTGAATTATTTTTTCGGAATTTTTTTCTTCGTCGGACGATTCTTCTAGTAAAATATTTTCTTTTTTTTCATCTTCTTCTTGTTCTTCTACAACGTCTAGTTGTTCTTCGTCGTCATCTTCATAAAATAATGCATCATCATCGATTTCGTCATTTTCTTCTTCATCGTCAATTATAGGTCCTTCTAATGAAATCGGCTGCATTTTTTTTACGTTTGGAACAAAGGTTACATCCATATTTGTAGTGATTACATTATCAATGCTACTCTTATCAATATCTTTTTTTAATAATTTGGATTTAATACATAAATTATTTATTTTTTCCAAAGAAATATTCGTAGTTTCTGGCGATTGAGTTATTCTTAAAATACTATCAATATATATGTTCAAAATTTTCAAATAATTGATTGATGTTATATTATCAATTTCTATTATTAAATTATTTTCCAATGGTTCGCTTGTAATTAATGTAGAAAATCCTGGATTTTCAACTATTTTTCCTCGAATATCCGTGATTTCATTAAAATATTCAATTACCAATGATTCTGCTTCATTATTCGTCATATTATATTTTTGGACCAATTCATTTATGATAGACAACAAATTATTCGTTTCATCATACACTCGTTTTATCAATATACGTTTTTCATCCATCAATTGGTAATTATCTACACGTTTGAATAATAAATGTGCGCCCACGGATATATCACTATCAATTATATGAAAAATACTTGATAAACAATTTTCGTATTTTTTTAAATTGATATCTTTTTGTATTTTCATTTTAGAACGATATGTCATTTTAATTACTTCAACTTCTTCATATTCCAAATTTTTAAATAAACTGATACTGTATCCAGATTGCTGTAAAAAATCATTCATATTATTTATTACTGGATTTACTGAATTTTCAATCATTATATTTAATTCTTCTGTTAATACCGGATTTTTTAATTCTCCATATACACGAATACTTCCATCGTTTTCAATATTAATATACATACTTATTTTTTTCGTTCGTTTAGAGAAGGTATATTCATTTTCAACGTACATCGATATTTGTCGTCCTTTTCCCATTTTACGCGACAATTGATTTATCATATTTTCGCTCAAATATGGAATCTTTTTACCATTTTTTGAAACCATTTCAGAATAAATACGATAAATATTCTCGCGAAGACTACCTGGATTGAATTTGATAAATGGAATTATTTTTGACGCGTGAATATTTTTGAATATTATTTCTAATGGAATATTTGCATTCAACTCTGTATGAATTAATATTTCAAATTTATTAATACCTTTTTCTTCATATATCAAATCAGTTTTTTTCTCATTATAAATATCATAAAACATCGTAACTGTATCATATAGTTGATATAATTGTTTATCAATATTTTTTTTATTTTTCTCAATTAAATTGTATTTTTCCTTCAATAATTGTGGTTTATTTGTAACATCTTCATTGTATAACAAAGGAAAATACATTTCAGATATATACGTTTCATCCAATCCATTTTGCATAGCATATTCATAAACATCTTCTGCAAAACATAGATAAATATTATTACCAAGAATTTTACCATAATTCAACATTGTTGTGTTTTCAAAACTTATTAATTCATTTTGTTTATTTGGTGTCGCTATTGTTTTTTGTGACATAATAGAAAATGGATTTGCTGAATACAAATAATTACGATATTTAGCAAATTTTCTACCCAGAGATAATGTTAATTCATATTCATTATTTTCCATTGCTACTACATCTTCATAATAATAATTATTCTTTTTTTCTATTTTACTTATTTCACTTTCATCTATATTCAAATTTATTACAAGTTGGCTCATAAATGCCTTACTGAATCCTAGTTTATCATTTTCAGTAATAGAACTAAATACTTTCAAAGCGCTTATGTAATGTTTTATTTTTCCAAATAAACATAATTCTTCATATGCATATTTCTTTTCAAATTCTTTCAAAATTTTTATTTTGATAGTTCTTATAGTATCATCGCTATGAATTTGTTGATTTGAATATAGTAATTCAATATTTTCTTGCTGTATATACTGTAATTCATTATTGCTAAATATATCAGTATTTAATGGTTTATTTATTCCCGAAAAAATAATGATTTTTTCTATTTTTCCATTGTTATTCAAACAATTTACTTTGAAAATATCCATTATATATATAATTTTGTGTTATATTTTTGTATAGTTATATACTATAATGAAATTTGCGTTATTGATTGGGTCTAATTATATAAATACTCCAAATGCAAGACTTTATGGGTGCATCAATGATATTATTAATATTAAAAATATGCTAATTGATGCATATGACTATATTGATTCTAATATCATAGTGCTACGCGACGATAAACCAAATTTACTACCTACGCAAGCAAATATCATTAATAATTTAACTAATGTTATTAACGAATCTGCTAATTACGAAGAAGTTTGGATTCATTATAGTGGGCATGGTTCTACCGTTATAGATGATAATAATGATGAAGCAGATGGTAAAGATGAAGTGATTGTACCTTGTGATTTTCAAACAGATGGTGTTATTACAGATGACGTAATTTTCAATATTATCAAAAACTCGAAATGTAGGACTATAATAGTAATGGACTGTTGCAATAGTGGCTCTGTATGTGATTTACAATGGAGTTTTGAAAACAATGAAACATCGTTTGTTAAAAATATGAACCCTAATCATGAAATTGCCAATCCGAATATTTTTATGATTAGTGGGTGTAAAGACGATGAATATAGTAATGATATTTATGATACCGAAAATAATGAATCGTGTGGCGCATTAACATCTACATTTATTAAATGTTTACGCGATTCAAAACATAATATTGGTTTATTTTCGCTTTATGATAATATTTGTAATGAATTAATCGCAATTGGTTTTCCAAATCAATTACCAATATTATCATCTTCTGCTGAATATCCAGAACATACATTTCAAAAAGAAATTATTATTAAAACGGTTACTGTTAATGAAAATAAAACTACATCCCAACCGACACCACCTACAAAATTTGACCAAATACATGAAATATTAGGTAAAAATATGGTATCTGTTATGGTAAATAAATCACAACGTGAACTCAATAAATATAAACCTAAAAAAAAACGATAGATATATTTGAATGTTGAAATATGTAAAAAAATTTTATATGTGTGTAATATAAAATTTTTATAGGTTCTTCTATAAAACTACGGAGAATATGTAATTGAAAATACTAAATATCATAATACGGATTATCATGAATAGTCATACCACAATAATTCTGTGGCGATTTTTTATAATCTTTGGGGTCATGTAATCCAGCTTCTTTTGCATTTTCCAACAAAAATTTGAAATTATCCCAAAATTCGCTTTTATGTCCAATTGATTCCGTTGCTATATGTGATAATTCATGTATTGCGACAAATGTTAGTGTATGTTCGTCTATCAAATTATCTTCACCCCCTTTTGTTCGATTCAAACAAAATGCGACTTTTTCTCCTTTGTTCTCACTATATGCTGTATAACCACTTGTTGGTAATGTTTCCATGATTTTCTTTGGATTGAACCCATCAACCAGACGTCGTACATTCTCTTTGTCCGGATATTTTTTGTCAACATATTTCACGAGATTTTTGCATTTTTCAGTAACAGTCGCTAATAAATCAGCAGCTTCTTGCAATTTTTCACGTTCTCTAACACAATATTTATTACCATCCACGGTTGAAACAATACATTTCAATTCAAAACCTTCGCGTTTGTAATACATATATCCACATGCAATCAATACACCTGCAATGACAAGATATCCTAAAATGTCTATTTTCTTCATATTTATATTTACATCTTATTTTATTTTTTGCACAATTTTTCACATTCCTCTTTTACTTTTTCGATTGTAGGAACGTGTTCTCCTAATAAACAAACGACCATATTTTCCTTTGTAAAATATTTATGAATTACATCATTCAGTTGCGTTTTTGTAATAGATGAATAACATTTATCGTATAAATCGATGTAAGATATCTGGTTCTCATTTCCCATCAATGCATCTAAACCATTATGAAAAGTGGATGTTTCAATATTTTGTAATTCCAGCGCTATACTTCCTTTCAAATTGCTTTTTGTATTTACCAATTCAGATTGAGATACACCTTTCTTTATCAAATCATTTAACATACCAATTATCAATGGAATGATACCTTTTTTATTCCCATCTTTTAGTATTTTATGATAATCCGTTTCGATTTCGATTGTCAAATCCCCTAAATGTTCATAATATTTTGTATAACAATGGGACCTATATGTTAATCCATTGTCTTGTCTCAACATTGTAAATAAACGAGAACTTGATGTACCTCCAATTATATTCGATATTAAATTCAATATGTATTTATCTTCTGAATTATATGGACATGTTCTGAATCCTATACTTAGATGTAATGTTGTTAATCCTTTTTTACTTTGAATATTGTATTCTATTTCATCTTGATTAGAGAACAATGTTATTTTTTGATATTTATTATAGTTAAAATTGCATATTTTGGGTGTTTTCATAAAATAGGTTCTCTGCAATGCTTCATTTATTTTTTGAAATGATATGTTCGAAACAATACTCAATACCATTCTATTGGGAACATAAAACATTTTATACATTTCAAATACATCTTGATATTTTAGTGTTTTTGCGGTATGAAATGACAATCTATCGATTTCATCAGCATACGAAGAACCATTATACAATATTTTATTCATATTAATATTTATAATATCAGATGCATCATCTTCATTACGGATGTTCTCTTCCACGACGACTTTTCGTTCTTTTTCAAACTCTTTTTTATTGAAAGTTGAATTCATCAACATATCCGACAAAATATAAATACAATTGTTTACATAATCATCTTCACATACAATTATGTAACGTGTATGACTTCTTTCTGTATTTGCATTGAAGTACGCACCGATTTTGTCATAATTGATGAATATTTCTTTTCCATCCGGTATTTTTCGAGTACCTTTGAAACACATATGTTCGATGAAATGTGCAGCTCCGCGAACCCCATCTTTTTCATTAACAGAACCGAAATCGCAAAACAATTGTATTGAAGTTATTGGTAATTTAGAATGAGGTGTCTCATGAACAATACGAAACCCATTCTCAAACGTATGTTTATTTATCATATATGTTATTATATATTAATCGTCTATTATTTATATTAACAATATTGCTAATATAAATCATTTTTATATTTATTGAGGACCTTGACCAACTTCTAATGGAACTCTTGCAAGGTCAGGTTCAATTGTACTTTGGTTCCATGGACCAATATCAGCCTTCTTGATTACTGGGTCAGAACGTAATTGAAGATTGGCATTACGTAGAGTTTGCCCAATAGTGTCTAAACCAATATGATATCCGGCTTGTAATAAGTCAGGCATAGCAACATTACCTTGGTTCATAGCAACTGGGTTAAGTGCAGCCCATTCACTGTTCTTATCTTGTGGTAATAAATCCGTTGGGTTAGCAACAGATTGAGCAGTGTATCCACCATTTACGGCTGGTGCTGGTTGTACATTTTGTGCAGATGTTTCTTTCACAGTTGGCTGTTTTTTATTATCGGCGGAGTTTCCATCTGACATTTTATCAAATACATTCATCTTATTATTTGAATATGAATATAACAACCATACTGCAACTAATATAATGATCAATAAAACTATTTTATCAATAGTTAAAAACTTAGTTAAACTACTTGCAATTTTATTCAGTTTGAACATCTGTTTATATAAACGGTGGATAAAATTATTTCTAACATTTTTGTTTTTATTTTTACTAAATAAATATTATGCAACTCAAATCGTCCTAAATCATTTCGAATTTTATGAAATGAAATTATTGTTCAAAATTTAAGTTATCTTCTTCTAAATCACTATCACTATCTACATCATCTAACATATAAGTATTTTTGATACGTTTTGCCTCCAAAAATGAAGAAAGTGCTAAATCTCTTGCTTCTTTTGCTTTTTTTATTGCATCCTTGTACATTTTATAATAAACATCATTTCTATTTTTTAATTGAACTGTTTCAGTTTCTGCAATTTCGTCTAAATTAAAATCAACTTCATAAATATCTTTTTCTTCATGAATGATTTTTTCTTCTAAATCATTGTTTTCATTGTTTTCAATAACTTCTTCATGTTCTGACTCATTGTTTTCAATATCTTCATTTTCGTCTAATGTTTTCATTTCGATATTTTCATTTTCTCCTAAATTATTTACATCAATTGAATTGTATGTTTCAGATGAATTTATATTTTTTTCAAAATCATTTATATTTGATACTATATTTGGGTTATTACTGATATTTATTTTATTATCATTTGAATGTTTTATAACACATTTTTCAAAAATATTACTAGGTTTTAAAAGTAACATCTGTTTTACTTCAATTTCAATTTGAAAACTACGGGCAGAACACTTAATGCCTTGTATTTCTATAATTGTCATGATGTCATTATTTTCTTTCAAGTTTTCAAATTCAACTTCATTTTCATATTCATCGTATATTTTCAGAGAACTTTTTCCTAAAACATTAGGAATTGTTGTTCTCACAAGGTAATATTTACCGGATTTGTATAATTTGAATGGTGATACAAATGAATTTTCTATATCATGATTATCTAATTCAGTTTCAAACCATTGTTCACGATTATCATAAATACATTTTTGACAATAATTTTCTAAATTTTCCATCCACTGTATAAATTTTTCATTCTCATTTGTAAACATTAAATCACAGTATATTTTTTTTCCTGCTTTTACAATACTGTCTTTTGTTTTACATTTAGGAGGTTGTACATACAATGGATTATTATTAATACGAAATTTTATAAAGTAATTTCCACCTGCAACTTGTGTTGGTTTTAATAATACGAGTTTTTCAAAATTGAAATTTTCGTCTGTTTCATATATACTTTCCATTTAATAAAATATTATGCGATATTTGTTATTTTTATAATACGAATTATACGTTTGATATTTTTTTTTAATTTATTCGTTCTAAATAAATAACTTCCTTGATAAAGTATGAAAAATATTCGAGAAACATGTATAGAATTTTTTAAAAGTGAAGATATTAAAAGAGACGTCAAAGAAATTATCAAACCGATTGTTAATATTATCTATAATGAAATTTACATTTATATTTGGTTCATTTGTTTGTACAATGTTTTTTTGATATTTTTTGTTTTAGCAAATTTATTCTTAATTCTTAAATTATTCAAAAAAAAATCCATTGTTTATGAATAAATATATAATACTATTATATAGCAAAATGGCTAAATCAAAAAAAACATTTAGAAGATCCAAAAAACAGCGCGGTGGTGTCGGCGCTTCCGACTATATGATTGGTGTAGTTGGTGGTATTGGACAACAAACTTCTGTTCCTGGTAGTAATGTAATTGCAATGAAAGATTTAAGTGCACCACCACTTGTTGCCGAAACAAAAGGTGGGGCACTTGTTGCTCTTACTCCTGCTGCAATTGAACATGCTGCTGATGCTGCACCAGTTGCACCAGTAATGGGTGGTGCTGCTCTAACACATGCACCAGTAATGGGTGGTGCTCATCTAACACCTGCACCAGTAAGCGGCGGAGGTGTACTACAAGACGTTGCCGTTCCAGCTGTATTACTTTTGGCAAATTCTGCATTCAAAGGTAGAAAAAGCATGTCCAAACGTCTATTCAAAAGACGCTCATCCAGTCGCAGAAGACGTTCTTTCAGCAAAAGAAGACGTTAATCCAAGAAAATATATACATTATATATAAGAAATATAATGTATAGTGAAAAAAATAAAGACAAAATGGATAGCAAATCGGACCATGATAATAGTATAGTCATAGAACCCAAGACGCAGTTTGTTGAGAACATACAAAAATGGGTTATATTAGATAAACAATTGAAACTTATTCATGAAAAAACAAAGGAAATCCGTGAAAATAAACATCGACTTAATAACGATATATGCGAATACATACAAAATAAAAATTTATCCACTACGAAAATAGAAATTAGTGATGGAGAACTTAAAATGTATGAAAAAAAAGAATATTCTCCTCTTACTTTTACATACATTGAAGAATCTTTAGCCAAAATTTTAACCGATAAATCACAGGTTGATTATATTATAGAGTTTCTCAAAAAAAACCGCGAAATCAAATCATCTCTTGATATTCGGAGAACATACTATAAATAAAAAATAAATACACATTATATATGCAATTTGAAAAATCTTTCGTGGATAATTACATCTATAATGAAAACAATGAAACAATTGTTGGTGGATTTCCTATTCAAAACTTGTCACCCATTCCGTTAGACGCAAAATTTGAAAATATGTCCATTCCAGTTGGTTTAGTCTTTGAAAAAGTGATTGATAATATGAAAGGTGGATATGTAAATCATTATAAAATTGCCGAAGAATCTATCAGCACTTTAATCGATGATAATTTGTTTGATAATTTAATAAACAAAATATCATATCGAGAACATAAAAATATCACGCGAAAAAATTCGAATGGCGGTTCTCACAATAAAACTAAAAAATTTGTATAGATATGGCATTTACTGATTTTTTATTTTATTATTTTTTACTAAGTAATTTTTTACCATAAATTCTGAAAATAAATACAATAAACATACTATATAAATGTTAAATATTACTATTACGTTCTTGTTTTGAGAAGTTTCTAATGTATAGAAAAAATAAGGTAGCATTATACTTCCAGTAAGTAATTGAACGAGTTGCAATGATGTTATGTAGATGCGATATTTGTTTACATCAAATTTCAATAATGCTAACAAATAATATAAATACATAATTGAATGTACAATTGAATTCCATAAACATACAAATAACATTCCTTCACATTTATTTACATACCCTAAATGCCATACGATTACCGCACCCAAGTGATGAAATTTTTGAAGAAAAATAGGTTCTCGTTTTTTTGCATATAAAATGATTGTATCGACGTATTCATAATATTTTGATAAATAAAAATAATATATCACATTATCTATATGCTTATACTGAAAATAATAATTACGTTCGATTACTATACCATATGTATACAATGCATATAATAAATTATATGCTACATACATACTGAACATTTGCAAACATACATTGTGGATTATTGCATAATTATTCACTGATGATGGTTCTACATCTTTCACTATTTTTTTAGGAAAATATAAATAAAATATGCTTCCTAATAAAGGATATATATGTTGCATTTGCATTGTATTACTTGTATTCATTTTTTTATATATTTTTAATAAAATATTAAAACTGTGACCATTTATCCTTGTTGAATGAATTTAAATTCAACATTTTATCCGCATTTTGTTTCCAGAAATCTATTTTGCTGTCTAACAATAAATCCTTTTGTGATTTTGGATATACCATATTTTTATTTGCATTCATTCGATTCAAATCAGTATTGCTTGCTTTTGGTTTTTTACCATAACAATTTACACCAAATCTTACATATGGATTTTTGATGTATCCACCATTTACCCCTGGGCGTCCGCAGTCATTTTTATGGTTGCTTGTTTTTTGTAATTTATCCCAGGTTGTTTTTTGTGTCGGAAAAAATATCATTTGACCATCTGACCAACCATAATTACACCATTCTGCGCCTTTATTATATGCATCTTCGATTTCATCATAGGTAGCTAAACGTGAACCATATGAAGTACATATTGCTTGTGCATCATCATATGTATATAAATTATTTGAAATATTGAATACTTCGTCTTGTTCTACTTTTTCTGATTTTTCTGATTTTGGTTTTTCTTTTTCTTCTGGTACTTTATTCCACAATTTGCGAATTTCGTCTATTAATGAAAATCCAAATACAGATTTAAAAAATTGTACAAATATAGTGATTATTAATACACCCCACGAGACATTTTCAACCATACTAAATGATATTGGTTTTGAAGAATCCATTGGTATTCCCAACAAATATGCAAAAATATACAATATCACTAAAACGATAATTGTAGTAATTATTGATGCCGTTTCATTCAAGTATTTTAATATTCCCTCGAATGCAGTTGTTGCTATATTTTCTCTATCTTTTGCATTTGTTGAATAATACCATGCTAAAAGTGCTATAATTAATAATACAAACATGATTAAATCAAATATATATCCCATGAAAGAACCTGTATTTTGTTTTAAAAATATTTTCAAAACAAAGAATACTACGAAATATATTGCTAAAAACCATACTACAAACATTATATTTGATTTATTGAAAACTGAATCTATTGTTATTTTTTTGTCGTCTTTTTTATCTGTTTTTTTGTCGTCTTTTTTTTCATCTTTATTTTCTAATTTCTCTATTTCATGAAAATCCATTTTTTCAGACATATAAATTTAATATATTATACCAAGCTATTTTTTTTTCGATAAAATAAACAGTATGCCATAGGTGTTATTATTTTTTGTGTATCTTTTATTATTTCTACGTTTGTATCATTATAATGTATCCATTCATTTTGCGAATTTTTCACAAATGATGTATAATGTCCACCTAAAACCCCCCCTGTATGATTACATATTCCAAATAAATCGTATATGTACTTTTTCGAGTTATATCCTCTTATATATGTTGACATGTCTAAATTTTCCAATGGAAAATCTATACAACTTTGTATTTTTCTTTTCCCGTCCGCTGAAAATCGTTTGAATGTGATTATCAAGATATTTGGCAGATTCCAGAATACGATTTTTTTTTGTATATCTTCTTTCAATCCGGTTTTTTCATTCATCCATGCGTTTTCTCCTTCCAATATTTCAGGAATTACAAATGCATCTAAACATCCATATAAAGTACGCTCTCCGCGATTTTCTGGAATAGGCAAATCTAGGATGAAAAAATGTTCTGGTTTTAATGCATGTGTTTTTTTTCCGTCCAATGATAGTAACTGTGAAACATAGATTCCATAAAACATATCCATTATTTCTGAATATTCTTTTTCATATATGTCTTTCAACATTGTATAGCATTGTATTGCTAAATCGTCCGTTTTATTTTTTCGGGTTCCTCGTATTTTTAGAATTATACCTCGTGATATACTGTTATGCATGGATTCTATTAGAAAAAGTAGAAATTCGGTAATGTCATTCTGTGCCCATCCTGTAAATAATTCTCGATCTTTCTTTTTTGCGAGTTCTTGTACATTGTATACGAACTTATTGGGTGAAATGATTCCATTGTTTGTCCACATTATATTACGTAATTCATTCCATTCATTTAATAATACACTGTCTATTATGTTCTGTCTGATATTGCGTTTACAATATTTTGAATCCAATAATTCGTTCAATTCGTATGTATGATTCAGCACTTGCATACACGAATTTAAAAAACATGTATTTCCCAAATTCACTAACCCAGTATATCCTTTGCCATGATACTTTCTTAAATCCATTTTTTCTATTGTGTTATAGTAGACTATCTTCTTTATCTTGTTTTTTTGTAGATCTTATATTTGTAGCGCTTTTTAGCGTCGATTTTGACTGCATAGTTTTCAGTTTTTTGAGATTGTTTTTTTGAAGTGTTACTATTATGGTTTGTGGCGCTTTTTAGGGGCAAAAGTTATCATTTTATTATCATGGTGCGATTTTTTTTCAGGTATTTTTTCTGGGATGGTTGCATTTATCGGTTAATATAAATTAACTTGCTAAAAAGTTGCCCCAAATTTATTATCATCAAATTATCTTTTTGTTATCTTCGAATGATAACGATTTCGGGGCGGATTTTTTCATGAAAAAAAATATGCAGCGACAGTTTGAACGATTTTTTTTGTATTTACATCATTATGCTTTCTGCACGTTTTTCGCCAAATTTTCGGAGCCATTTTTTAAAAATGGACATTTTTATTTTTTCAAAAATGTCCAAAATCAAAAACGGCCAACGAATCTAGATCCACCTTTTTTCAGGGGTCCTTACTGAACCATCATTTTTATGATTATTTTATTTGTATATATAGCATATTGTATGTACAATGAGAACAATACATACAATATATACATTATACCCCCACACCAAAATTTATATTTCACGTAAATGATTTGTAAATCTTATGCATTTTGAATTATATGTTTTACTAATATCAAGAAAGCAGTCATTTGTATAATTGACAATCTGTTCCACTTCTTTTATTATTGTGTTTTCCCATTGTCCAGGTTCACATTGTTCCAAGTGTTCAATAAAACGAAGAATAATATCAGTTATGGTTGTTTCCAATAATTCAAAAACATTGCGTATTTCCCTGTTTTTTTCATATTTTTTTTCATCACGTTGAAGTGTTATTTTAAAATCATCTTCTGTAATTTTATTACGCATATACTGGATACGTAATTCTTGATTTCTGTCTTGACGATAGTTGTTCACTGGATATCTAGGTGCGATAACGTCATTAATATGCGCAGCATTGTTAAACAAGTTACCCATAAATTCATCGTAATTAGTTGACATTGGATTACCGTTATGTTTATCTACAAGTAAATTATGTATTCTTGTAAACAACCTATGATTTAGACGTTGGTGTTGGCATGGAATATTTAAATTATGTATATTTCGTACATTATAATCATTATCAGGTACATAATTTCCATTTCGGCGAAGCCATTCAAAATAATGCGGGTTATGTCCATCTGCTTCAATTCTTCCTGTGCGCCAATTGAATGCTTTGCGACACTGTGTGCACCACATATGGTCGCAACCTGCTATTTTGAAAATTCCGGACCCACAACTAGGACAAGGCCTTGTATCGCTTGATAACAAACGGGCACTAGCAAGTATATCAGGATTACAAGTATGTTCAGTGTCACGAGTAGGTCCTTTTATCTCATGACAATCTGGACAAGACCATTTTTCACATAATCCGCATTTCCATTGAGTACTAAGAAACCCACGACAATCATTATCTGGGCATGCGCGAATAAATTCTCGCCTTTGTTGCGGTTCATTATCCGTTGAATTATTAGGCTGATTAAAATTGTATTCTTCCCGTAATCTACGACAATCTGCCGAATATTTGTCTGAAAGTTCATTTCTTTTATCATGCAAATCTTCGAGTTGTTTACTCACTTCATCATATTCTTTTTTGATACTGGCAATATTATTTACTTCCCACTGATTCTCGGATACACGAGTACGTCTCACTTTCATTGCATTTTTTAGAGATCTTTGTTTGTATTGCAAATCCCATATTTGGCGCCATACATTGTTCCATGCATAATTATATTCATTGCTAAGTTTTTCATGTTTAATTAAGTATTCCACCCTTGGTTGAGTAGCAGGTAACAGCGAACGTTCAATATCAAATAAAATTTCTTCACGCTTCTTTTTTAATTTTTTGGTAACGAATACACCAGTAAATGATTTAGCAATGAATTGACGCGTCCATTCGCGATTACATGGAGGATTCATGCATTTACTTGTAGTTTCACCAAGTATATATGTTTCGCAACATGTACGACAAGCAGTAAATTCACAATATGGGCAACATACGGGTTTTCTTACAGTTTGATTCAACTTATCATCACAAATTGCACAAACTGACGTCATTTTTATCTATAGTACTATTATTGTTTTATCATTATATCATTTTTAAATAATCAATTTTTTACAGGTTGTATTACAAATAAAATAATTAACAACATCGCATCATAATGACTGCATAAACTGCATGACAATTTCTGAAAAAAATTACCATTTACGCCGAAATGTTACCATTTTGGGGCATGCAGTCGTTTTTTCAAAGTATAATTTTGGCATTTATACCATATATGATGTTATAATATAAATCATTTTATTTGAGCGAAAAAACGACGCTTTCGTATTACCTTCCGATGATAATCAAAAAAGCGCCAAAAAATCGCCCAAAAAAATTATGCAGCGACATTTTGCGCGATTTTTTCTGTATTTGCAGCATGATGCTTTCTGCACGTTTTTCGACAAATTTTGGGAGCCATTTTTGCAAAATGGACATTTTTACTTTTTCCAAAAATGTCCAAAATCAAAAACGGCCAACGAATCTAGATCGACCTTTTTTCAGGGGTCCTTACTGAACTACCATAAATACAATTATTTTATACTATCTCACTGCTATTTTGAGCAGTCAAATCTTGTTTATCAATATAAACAGCTTTCATGACATTCTTCATAACCTTTTCGTTGTTTTTCTCAACACCACCAGGACACGTATCTCCGAGTGATTCTTTCATAATTTGAAATGCACGATTGTATTCGGCGCTATCAAGTATCTCGGATTCAGGATGCAATTTATTCCATTCACTGATTTGTTGTATATTACGAAACGCAATACGGCGTATAGCCGACTTAATTTTAGCTTGGTCAGGTGTATCTTTTATCCATGTATTGTTCTCGCGAACATGCATTATTTCCCGTTTGATATCAGTACAATGAAGCGGTCTGGTATAAATATCCATATCTTTCAATCCATTCATAAAAATCTGTGTTACCCCATCCACATACCCCATGTCTGCCACGTTCTCCAATTCAGCTAAACTTAATTTCACGTTCTCGACAAATTCAGACAAATTGATGGCATTTTTACATTGTTCATTCAAAAAGAAATTCAAATTGAATTGTTTATTATTGGAGTTTGTATTGTTCGAATTCGTAGTAATCGATGTTTTTTGTGCAATTTCAATCATGGTTTTATGTTGTTCAATCAACATGTTCTTAAAATCTTTGTTCTCTCGTAGTAATTCCAAAATTACTTTTGTCAAATTTACGTCTGTATTCGAATCATATTCTATCAAACTATTTTGACATTCTTGTTTTACATCTTCATTCGGCATTTTATACGAACATGATAATTTATGGCGACATAGTCCCGAACGATGTTGATATACACGACCACAATCGCAGACAAATTTATCCACCGGCTCGGCGCTTTTTTTTGTACCCGTCGTTATCATTATATGTTTTCGAGTGGCAACATGTCGATTATAATCATATGGTTTACTGCATTTAAAATCACAACCTTCACATGTAAAAATTTTGGCGTTTTTTTGCGCTTTTTTCATTATCTTTCTTTATATAAATTGATAATAAAAAGCGCCTAAATAGTTTTCGTAGATTATTTATTTTGTAATTCATATATTGTTATATAATGAAATCAGGCACTATGGTTTTACAGAATAATATGGATGATTTGTTGGAAGACTAGTTTGTATTCCCCATTTCCATGCTAAATAACCTTCTATATTTTGAATTTGCGCAGTAGATAATACAGAATTATATATAATCATTTCCATAAATTTACCTGTAAACCAATATTGAGATGCGGCTGAATCTTTACCGATATAAGTATTGCCCGTAGTAAATGATGAAATATTGCTAGCTGACGAAGATGTGCCACCATTGAGCGAAGCAGTAGTTTGACTAGAACTTGTATTTACGGTTGTGGTAGCTAGTGTTGTAGTTCCAGCAGTAAGTCCATATGACGTTGCACCATACGCCTGTCCACCTTTTATTATTACATAACCATTGAATGTACTATTCGGACTTCCGACGTTAGTTATTCCAGTTGCTCTATTTCCACTGGCACTTGACCCAATGATTAAAATACCTCCTAATGAATTAACATTAAATACAACAAACATAGTTTCAGTAGTTGGATTTGCAGGATAACTTGTAGTATAACCAACATTACTACTAAATAATAAACATTTGTTTACAGCCGAATATGTTGCAGAATTTCCACCAATTGCATCATATCCATTGCCAGATTTGTCTTTCCATAAAGAAATTACTGTACCATCACTAGGCGCCACACCAGTTCCATTCGGGTCAGATGCGTCCCACCATGCAGAAGCGCCACTAGGAACAAAATTAGAAATATTATAACGAATTATTATAATACCTGAACCACCTGCACCTGGAAGTCCTCTACTATTAAAACCTCCACCACCACCTCCACCGCCCGTGTTTGTTGTTCCTGCAACTGCACTTTTTTTACCTGCGCCTCCTTGTCCTCCACCGCCAGTACCACCAGCACTAGGAATTCCATCAACAGTTGTGCTATTTGGGTACCATGTACCCCCACCGCCACCCCCGGCATAATAAGTAGCTGTTCCAGTTATATTACTAGAATAACCTATTCCGCCATTACCACCATAAGGAGTAGCAGTAGTTTTTGCATCTGAACCTTGACCACCTGCTCCTCCGCCACCTCCACCACCTCCAACAGTACTATTTGCTCCATTTCCACCGTTATAGCCATTATTACCATTAGTTGTACCTTGGGTTGCAGTACCCCCTGCTAAATTGTTAGATTGTAAAGAACCACCTCCTCCACAACCACCACCGATTGGCGTAGCAAGATTTTCACCATTTGCATCAGCACCACCACCGCCGCCTTTTGCAGTATAAGTACCAAATACTGAATTAGCACCATTATTACCGTAGGTTGACCTAACTGTACCTCCATTTCCTACTGTAATAGTATATGCAGTACCACTCGTTACAGAAATATTTGATAAAGCAATAACACCGCCTCCACCACCACCTCCACCGCTATCAAATCCGCCACTTCCACCGCCGCCAACTACTAATATATCTATTATAGAAATACCAGTGAATGTAATTGTTGCAGAACTAGCTGCGGTAATACTAATTATTTTATAGTTATTTAACGTTGTTTCTGTATATGTAGGTGAACCATTCACTGTGTATGATTTTTGTGTGTTTTTTTTACTATGAATTCCATTATGAATTGAACTAAATGCATTCATTTTTAATATTCAATATATAATATATATAATAAATAAAAATGAAAAAAACGAAATAACGAAAAGAAACAAAAGAAATATAAAAATAATGTCTTTTAAATGTATATATGGAGAACATTCAAATATTTGATGGTTTATTTTCCAATGAAGAATTGGATTGGTTCATTCAAAATGATATTGTACTAAATCAACGCGAAAATTTGTCGGATACTAATCACAAAACAAGGTTCTCACTAAATTTACCCGAGAACATGAAGGCTAAATTACAAAGTTTAGGATTATCCGAGAATGCTGTATCCATTCCAATGATGTGGATTAATAATGATATGTCTACTCACATAGATAGTGGTGAAGGTGAATTCAACGATACTATATTAGTATATATTTCAGATTGTGAAGGTTCTCTTGTGATAAACAACAATTCCTATGAAATAAAACAAAATCGTGCATTCAAATTCCAAAAAGGATTAGAACATTCTACTGAAAATACAGGAAATGCACCACGATTGTTGATTGGTCCAATGAGTGAAACCGGGTTTTCAGTGGGTACACCATATATTTATTATTATATTGACAGTGCTTCTTTAAATCAGGAAATTCCATATATGGAGAACTACAATCCACCAGGATACTATATTTATACTGATTTTCCAAATAATGGGGTTTATACGTTATTATTAGCCGACGATTATTACAATTTACAAATGTTTAATCAACCACCGAATACATTCTTATCAAGATGGGTTGGTAAAGTTGGATATACAAATGGACCCGTCGATAATTTCGTGAATGTTAGTTATCCACCTGGATATCAATTCAACGTAACTGATTTTCCCAGTCCAGGAGGTAATATGTTTTTATATCCAGTATGGTCACAACCACAACAAATAATGTGTTTCAAAGAAGGTACAAAGATATTGTGTTTTGACACGGTTGACAATACCGAAAAATACATTCCTATCGAAGATTTAAGAAATGGTGTTCTCGTAAAAACACGTTCAAGTGGTTATCAACCAATATGTATGATTGGTAGTTCGACTATCTATAATCCTTGTGATATATCAAGGGGAAAGAATCGTTTATACAGATGCAGTAAAGACAAATATCCAGATTTAACCGAAGATTTAATCATAACAGGATGTCATTCAATCCTTGTATATACAATTACGGATGAACAACGCGAAGACTTGGAAGAATTGATGGGTAAAATATATGTCACTGAAAATCGATACAGATTGATGGCATGCGTCGACGAACGTGCTGAACCATATGACCAAGAAGGATTGTACACTATATGGCATTTTGCATTAGAACATGAACATATAAGAGCAAATTATGGGGTATATGCAAATGGCTTATTGGTAGAAAGTAGTAGTAAACGAATGATGAGTGAATATTCGGGTATGAAATTATTGCGGTGATTCAATATAAGTATTTCAAATTATACGTAAAATACTTATGTAAATATGAAATATTCTCAATTCATAAAAACATCTGTAATAATAAAAAAATCAATCATTACTATTTTATTTTTACATTAGTAATGGAATAAAACATAAGGATGTTGAGAACCTGTTTTGTAAAAATCACGAATTTGAGAACATTTACAAGGTTCTCACCGCAACATATAAAATAAATGATAAACTACAATCGCTCGAATTATGCAGATATAAAATAGTATTGTTTTTTGTTAAATGTTATCATTCGCGTCGATTTGTTACCATTTTGGGGCATGCAGTCATTTTTGCGAATTATATTTTTTGTATTTATATTATATATGGTGTTATAATACACATTAAAATATTTGGACAAAAATCCGACGCTTTTATATTATCTTCTGATGATAATCGAAAAAGCGCCAAAAAATCGTCCAAAAAAATTATGTAGCGACTTTTTGAACGATTTTTTCGGCATTTGCATCATGATGCTTTCTGCACGTTTTTCGCCAAATTTTCGGAGCCATTTTTGGAAAATGGACATTTTTCCTTTTTTCAAAAATGTCCAAAATCAAAAACGGCCAACGAATCTAGATCTACCTTTTTTCGGGGGTCCTTACTAAACCGCCATTTTTATTCACATATAGTTATATATCAAATCTAAAATGCAATGTATACAAAACCCAATCATTCTTTATATATAGAGAACAATGATAATATTTTTTATGATAAACAATATAATGATATAGATATATACGATACAATGTCCAACAATGACAACTTGACCACTATTTTAGAAAATGAAATATCAAATATATTTGATAATATTTTGAATTACGGAGATTCGACAGATGATTTGCCAAGAAATACCGGAGACTATTTACATGATCAAAGTATAACGGATGTACATACATTGCAATTGAATACGTTGAATAATTTTATCAATCAATATTTTTCCCAAATAAATACATTCCAAGATAACGCAAGAGATATGCTACAAATGATACGAACAACCATACATCAACAAAATGTAGTATATAGTCATTTATTAAGACGAAACAATATGCGTCAAAATGTTCAAACACCGCCAGTTTTTAGCAGAACAAATGCAAGAAATACGAGTAGAGCATGGAATGCTCCCCAATACGATTATACATATGAAATACCGCAAATATACATACCACGTAGAACACAACAAACAACTCGACTTACCCAAGAACAAATAAATAATTCTATTCAAACAATCGAATATGAACAAGATATGGGAGAAGAAAGATGTCCAATAACATTAGAAAATTTCATTGTTGGTGAAAATATTTGCAGAATACGTCATTGTGGACATATATTCAAATCAACCGGATTAATGCAATGGTTTCAACGAAATGTAAGATGTCCAGTATGTAGATATGATGTAAGAACATACAATTCACGAGCAACAACAGAACTTCCACAAGTAACCGAACCAACAACAACACAAACACCAAGTTCCGAAACCCAAATATTACAAGATAGTAGTAGTAATTTAGTAAATACGCGAAATATTATATATAATCGTTTGAATAGTATTATGCGACAGTTGCAAAATAATTTATCAGATACCGATACACCAACAGTATATACGTTTGACATACCAATTTATTTCGAAGATTTTTCATACAATCGAATAAGGAATTATGCGTAAAATGGAAGAACAAATAGAAAAATAAAAAATATCATTAATAATATATATGAATGCTATTTTTGTGAAATCCATTTTCAAATTGTTGATGTTTATTGTAATGATAATAAGTCTTTTCATCTTTACAATGACGGTTATAGTAAAATCAAAAGAATACCGAGATGTATTCTCAACATGGCAATTTCCGATGTTATTGGCCATATTTTTAGAAATATATTTTTTAGAAACCAGATAATCACTACTTTTTTTGTGTAAAGAAATTCGTGATTTCTTGTACATTTTGTTTATCATTGTTGATTTTATTGAGTACTTTATCAAACAACAATACTTTAATTTTAGCTGAGCAATATTTTTCGCGTTTTTTCATGAGTATTTCCAAATTATCATATTCTTTTTCCATTTGTACCATATCCTTTTTAAACGTCTTAATCATACCATGTTTATTTTGATATGCCCATATTTGTTCAAGAGCCAATCCAAGGAGCTGTTGAAGTGGTTTCATTAATTGATTTGTAATGTAAAATATGTAATCTATTTTTAAATCATTCGCAACGATGAATTCGGGTGTCTCGATTTTTTCACCTTGTAGTGCTTTTTTTGTATCATTCACAATATGAACAAACCGCATTCTGTCGCCAGGTTTCGGTTTATTGCCCGGGTCCCTCTGACCAATTCTATCAGCCAGTACGCGATGAGCAATTTGTTGAGGATTTTTGTAATCACTTCGAAGTGCTTTTGTAATCATGAGTTTATCCATGGCTACGTTACCTTTTATCAAATCGTTCAATGATTTTTCCAAGAAATCAATCGCGGGTTTGATGCTGTTTTCTTTCATAAGAATATTGAGAATTCCACCGTATGTATCTTTCAAATAATCGCACGAATCGCGACGTTTCAATGAAAGTCCCATATATTTGAGTTTTCCTTTGTTTGCGTCTTCTTCATATAGCATTCCAACATAGCGTTTTTTAGATAAGAGTATGAAAGGCATCAATGTTTTTTCATAAGATAATTCCATAGGTGGTTTCAACCATTGAGTGCATAATTGTGCTGCATCTTGTGCAATTTCGATTGTCATTTCAAGCGCCGGTTTACCGCGAATATTTTCACCAGTTTCTGGATTTTGCAAATTGAATGTGAAGAATACACTATCCGTATTATGGACAATCATATTACCAACTCCTGCTGCGAAATGGTGGTTTTCTGTGGTTAAATCGTAGACAAATCCTTCATATGGTATTTCTTGCATTTTTTTAATAGCAATCGGATTTTTTCTTTGTTTTTTATCAGTCATAGTAATTCTATAAATATTAGGTTTGTCATTGCGAGTATTTATTGATATTTTCCATCCTAAACTTGATGCTAACCATGCAATATTAGCCGCACTTATTTGATTTTTTTGGTCTATTCTGATATATCCATTTGCATCTTTGTCTCCATCGGCATCATACAATCCGTTCCAAAATGCTCTTCTAATATTTTCATTACTATTTAATATTTTGTTTGGAATAATTTTAGATTTATCATAATACAATATTGAACGATATTTTCTCACAAAATCTACAATACTTCCATATTTATTACATCTTGGTGATATTTTACATACTCCTGAACTTTCAATAGTATCCATTATAACCCAATCAAACTCAGGATATGTAATTTTGCATAATTCTAAATATTTATTTAATAAATCTGGGCAAGAATTATTAAGCGCCCAAGAACTTTTTTTACCGGATTGACATTGATATTCTCCGCAACTACCATCACCGAAGAAGAATCCCATAATTTGTGCTTCTTCTTCGGTTATATTAGATTCATTGGTATTAATCGGTAAATCATGATGTAACAATTCATCACCAATTTTAACATTATTTGGAGAAATTTCTTCACCATTTGGTTTTAATAACGAATGGTCGTCAGTTACATCCACTAAACCAGTATGTGTCAATATTCTTATCATTTTTTTATGTGGTACTAAAACGTGACGAATCACTCTATACAATCTTGTCCATCCACGTTCAGTCCATGTTTCTACACCATGAACAGATAATTCACAAAATTCCTTTTCTTGCTTACCTTCTTCTCTACATGTAACCCAAAGTCCTTTGCCATATTTTTCGGCTAATTCTTCGATTGTGCAAATAACTACTTTATCATGAACTTTTACATAAACCGGTGTATAATTAGCAACACTATCACCGTAGACGTATTCAGCATTGCATTTTACAGGTCCATGCATAGCTGTATCATATACCATATCTCCATAAACTTCTTCAATAATTCGTTTCGCATAAATAATCATCATACGTCCAGTTGCAGTTGTAGATGCAGCAACATCCTTTTCATAAAATGTGGAAGTTCTTGCACCACATTGTCCATATAAAGAATTGGCAGTTACCTTATAACCGAGCTGGCGTTTGTCCAAAATGTTTTGCATAAAAGGATCTTTTTCGGTTTTAATCAACTTTCGGGTGCTTGCACGAGCATACAGCAATTCCTCTAAAATGGAAGGCATAATACCTTTTTTGTTATCGGGAAATTGCGCCCATCTACAAATCATTTTACCAGATTTTGTTTTGATTGCACGTGCGCCTTCTTTTGGTGATATGTATTTATATGTATCAAATTCCAAGTTTATGTATTCATATCCAGGCAAATTGTCATATATATAATTGCCATTTTTATCTTTTTCACCAGTTTCACGTAACAAATTACCCCGCAAATCATATTCGCGAGTCCATACTTTACTATCGTGGGATAAATTCTGACTAATCATCGAGGATGGATATAATGATGAATAATCAACACATGCAACCGGATTATCCATATACATAGAACATTTTGGCGGTAGTACAATGGCGCCTTCGTAACCATCGCCACCACCGGATTTTTCCAAATCGGGCATCAAAGTATCTTTTTCACGGCATTTTTTGGCAACATAACTTGTCAATTTAATACCTTGACCGCGGAATATTAAGAAACTAATAGGAACACTGCATATACGGGACATTTCAACATATCCAGTAATTACATCTATTTTGTTCATCAAATGATGGACGAGGTTACAATCTTGAATACAGTATTTCGCAACGATAGCTCGGTCAGCCGAACTACCATTTGCTAAACGGAAAATATCTTGTGGAGTGACATCATCCTTTGCCATACCCCATTTGATTGATTTGGAACGGTCAATTTCATGATGACCAGATATACGTATAACATTGTATTTGTTTGTTTTTTCAACGCCTTTTACCATTTCAGTTACTTCGCGATTTTTAACAATATCAATTACTTTGAATTTTTTGCCATCTTTATAATAATCCGATGTAAAACTGGTAAGTTCAATATGAATAAAATCATCAATATGCAATCCTGCCAAATTTTGACTATACAATTCTGTGATTTCACCGAAAACGGGGTCCACGACACATTCAATTCTTTTCACGTCGTCACTGATGAATTGCCCGGCAACATCATCTAATTTATAAGATGGTAGATTGAAATCTCTGCGAAAATAGGTATACATATCAACTTGCAAACGTCCTGCCATTTTGAAATATCGCAAATCATATTCGCCTGTTGCCAATTGAATTTTGGTATTTTCAATGGAGAGTTGACAAGTATCTTTGTTTCGTTTAGCGCACAAATCGCCAATTTTCCGCGATAACATGAGGAAATCTTCTTCACAATGATTTTCTTCTGCACGACGAAACATAAATTCATAATCAAACCCAAATATATTATATCCAATAATAATATCGGGATTTTCTTTTTGAATCAACCGCGTCCATTCTAATAATAAGTCTTTTTCGTTGGCCACACTTTGAACGGTAATACCATTGATATCATCACAACTACCTAATACTAAACAATGATTGAAATATGGCTCTGGTTCACCATATCTCATAAACGTGCTGCCAATGAAAGTGACTTTATCGCCTTCTAATGCAGGGAAGGATAGACAACGAAACATTTCGTTTACATATTGAATTTTTTCATCACGTGTATATTCATCACTCGTCAAAATATCAATTATTGTATTTTCTCTTTGGACTTTTTTTGATTTCTTTTTAAATTGTTTATTTTTATAATAAGATGGGGTTTCTTCAACTTCATTTCCTTCATCATCACTATCATCGCCTTCGGCGCCTCCGCCACCATATTCATTTGCTTCTTTCATTTGTTCAAACAAAGATTCAATTGTATATGCATCATCTGTATTGGTCGACATTTTTTTGGCATCATTAATAGGTGTTTCAATAAATGATTGTATAAGTTTTGATAAACGTTCTTTGGATGGTACAAATTTCGGATACACTAAATCGACGTCATCAAATTTTTCGTAACCAAATGCAGACATAATCATTTTTTTACACAGTATTTGACTTCGTGCATTATCAATATTTTGTGATTGGAATTGCAGGTTGAATATATCGACCATATTGGACGCCAATCGTTTGTATGTTTTTTTAGGAAGCGGGAAATCGCCGTGACTACTACTGGCTTCAATATCAAAACTACATATTTTGTACGGAACACGAGTTTCTTTCTCATTCAATGGTCGGACATTTGCCGATAAACAAATATACTCATAATTGCATGTAGTTGTTTTTATTGGACATTTGGAAACTTTATTCAATGGTATAGCAACCCATCCAGAAGGACTAATATTATGAATGTGAAAATATCGTAATAGTGGAGGAATACTACTTTCATATAATTCAAGCGCAACACCTTGGAATTCGTAATTTTTAAATTTACGATGTTCGCCGCTATAATCATACCAAAAGTTCTTGACTTTGTTCATAGCAGTTGTATTTTTGAAAATAATTTTTACAAATTTGTATTTTTTACCGGCAGAGAATCCGTATAATTTATGGTAATCCACGATTTTTGCAGATACAATGGAATCTTCATAATAAACACCAACTTTACGTTTGATTTCGTTTAAAAGAAGATTCGCATTACCTTGGTTCCAATCATCACCTACTTTTATGAAGAAGAATGGGTTGAAATCGTTGACATACAAACAGTATGTTTCACCGCTTTCATTCACGCCGAACATTTGAATGACGAATTTAGATGAATATTGTTTTTTATTGCCATTATCACTACCTTCACTATCTGAATGTTCTTTCTCTGTGGTTTCATCGTATATATTGAAATCAAGTAAACGGAATGATTTTAATATAGCTGGTTTTTTTGTAACCTTGGTTGTCATGTTGTATTTATTGTTGAAATGTATTTATTAAGTTTTAACAATCAATTTTTTATGTTTTGTGGCAATTTACAAAATAATATATGCGTATTTAATATATAAATAATATATGCGTATTTAATATATGAATAATTTTGATTTTTATGTTATCAATTTAGATAAAGATGTAGATAGATTAAAAGAAATAGAAGAAAATTTGTATCCGAATAAACTTATAAGAATATCAGGTATTTATGGAAAAGAAATGAATTTTGAAAATAATAATGATATCTTTTTTACTAGTCGTTACTTAGTTCCTAAATCAACATTAGGCTGTGGGTTAAGTCACCAAAAAGCGATAAAGACATTTTTAACTACTTCTACAAAAGAATATGCTGTAATTTTGGAGGATGACGCAATACCAAATAGTCATAATTATATTAATGAAATAAATGAAGCAATAAATAAAGCTCCAAGTGATTGGGATTTAATTAAATTAGATTTTACCCCTAATTATAGCAATAATTATAATAAACATTTTTCATTATTGACAACATCATATATAATTAACAAAAAAGGTGCTGAAAAATTTTTAAATAATAAATTGTTTTATCATATTGATTTTGATATGAATTTTTATAATTTGAATTTGTATAATAATCGAAAAATTGTATTTATTCAAGATTGGACTAATAATAAATTTTCCAATAATAAAAGTAATTTTATATCTTACAATCCATTTCTTTTACTTAGCAATAATTTATCTTTCAAATGTATTAGGATAATAAATACTGAATTTTCATTTGCTGATTTATTTTTATTTTTATTTTTATTGGTTGTTTTCATTTTAAAGTACAATTATATTTATAAATTTTTACTAACAAATTGGATTTAATGAAGAAAATATCAAAAACTAAATTTTAATTTTTTTATTTTACAATTATATAATTACAATTGTAAAATCATTACCATAATATTATAGCCCATAAATTATATCTAAATATAATGCTAATAACATTGGAAATTGCCATGTTGAGAACATTGATTTATATTTATGGTTTTTGAATACTAAAATATTGATAAAAATATATAAACTTATTATAACTACTATCAATAATAAAGTTTTGAATATAAAATCCAATTTGAATAAAAATTCAAAATCGCTTAAATTCATATATATAATATATTAAATATTATATGATACTATAATCATAATGCTAGTAACAGAATTACAAAAAGGTCAACGATATTTTTTTTATTATAATGATGATTTATATAACGATAATATTGTGAATACTTATATTTTTAGAGCAGAATTCGTAAATATAGTGAATAATTCATTGATATTGAATAAATATAGTATACGCGGGGTGCTAAATCAAGGATTTTGGACAATGCCATTGGATTGGGTTGAAAATATAAAAACCTTGGAAGAAATTACATTATCTAAAATCCCTTTACCAAGTGATATTTTACTTATTATTGATAAATTTTTGGCGTGATTTTATTAGTCAAATAAAATATAAAATTGATTCAAAATATAATAATCATATTTTGTATTTCCAAATAATATTTTATCGGCGGTTGTACGAACACCAAATATATGATGTAATAAAATGCCTAAAATAAACATACCTACTAACAAAATCCAAAAATTCACAATATAGCCAAAATATTTCAACAAAACATAAATGATATACACGCCAACAATCGTTGCAACTACATCTACAATAGCGAAGTTCAAAAAACGGTATTTATGTGCTCCGGTACCAGGTTTTCCAAAATAATCCTTATATTTTTCTAATCCAAACATGTATATTATACGAATATATATATTTACTTCGTTCACTCAAAAACCCATTTTTTCATATCTTCTAAAACGCGATTTCCATTAAAATAAGATAAATTTCCATTTCTAATTTTGAATACAGTTGGATATCCACCTTGTAATGATAACTTTACTTGCGATTTATTTAAATGTTTTGTGTTAACTATATTCATACCATCCGCTTCATTTTTTTGTTCGATTTCTACAAATTCAATCTTTTTTTTTTTTCCTAAATCGCGTTTCAAACTATCCCAATCATTTTGCATCATTTGACAGTATCCACACCAATCTGCATATATTTTACCAATAACCAGATTTACATGTTTTGATGGTTTCTTTTTATAAGTCATATTTTTCTTATTTTTTTTGTAATTTTTACTTTTATAATTATTTGTTTTACGCATTATATATAATTTATTTGGAAAAGAAAATTCCCAGTAATATATATATTTATACAAACAACATGAAAAAACCAATATTGACAATATTAATTATAATAGTATTTTTAGCAGGAATTTATGTATACGCAACAAACGGTATTATGAAATCATTGAAACTTACAGAAAAATTCGAAACAAATACAAATACTATATCATCGTCATGTCCGAATATATTGCTAAAAAAAGACAATGTTTTGTTGTTATACAATACCCAAAAACCAGAAGTTGAGGGAGTTAATCCGCTACCTTTTTATAATTTAGACGAATATATTAACTATTTAGAGATACAACGTAAAAAAGGTTTTCGTTGTCCAGTATTATTTTTACAGAATGAAGTGAATACACAAGGTGAAGAAGTATATAGAATTCGTCCAAGTCCATTTGAATTAGACGGCGGGGTTCCTGAACAAACCACTTTGTATCCTGGTTCAAATGATATAATTAAAGTCATCGATGCAAGTAGAGAAGACCCTCCATATAATAAGGGAAATTATCCAGGATTTGACCCAAAAGGATTGTATGTAGGAAGATATACGGATATTGACCAAGTGCACGATTCAACTGAAAAAGCGGAAATTAGTGATAATCCGATGGATTCAAATTGGGGAGGTGTATTATTTACACAACAATCGCTCGAATCAGGCAAATATGTAGATAACAATGTTAAAAAACCATTATTACATACTCCTAAAAGCATCGTTCCTTTACATGGGCAACCCATGCCAAAAGACCAATTAGAATAACTCAATTGTGTGTCATCAAAAAACTTTGTATGTTCTGAATAGATGTTTTGTTTATTTTACGCATTTTTCCATTGTTTTCAATGGTAATGTTCTCTAAACACCCCGGATTATTTTGTAATTCAGTTATTAAATGGAGAAAAGAATTGAAATGTTTCATGATTGCAATGGCAGTTACCGAACTAATCCCGGGTATTTGACATAAAATAATTTCACCTATATTTTCTGGGGTGACATTATCTTTTTTCACCTTTTTAACAACTGTACAATAATTATTTGGAGTATTTTGAGAACCTTGCTCCAAAATATTTCCTGTTTCACCGTCTTTTTCGTTGTTGTTCACAACAATGTTCTCGATTGGTCTATGCAAATAATAGGGGGTTTTCCCCTTACTAAAATCGCGGTCGATTTTTTCGGCCATCCAAACAATGTTCTCGGCAGTTTCTTGAATAGAACATGTACGCAATACACTAAATCCTTTGAAAAAATTGAGACTGGTCATTGCTGACAAAACAGTTTTCTTTTCAATTAATGTACGTAATTGCGAAAACATACCTTCAATCATGTAAACAATACTATGAGAAGGGTATCCACTGGAATGCAATAATCGATAGGATTGTTCTTCATATCGTCCATCTTTGATGCTTGAAAGTAAGTCAGATAATGATTTGCGTTCTATTAATAAAACATCTTTATCTTCATCCGTTTTGAATAAAATATCGCCTAAATTGAGAACCTGTTTAGAAAGTTGGATAGAAGTAGAATTTCCTTGTACAATGGAATAACATTTTTCGTATAAGGCAGTTTCGCGTTCGTCGATGATAATTTTCATAATAATATTACAACAATGTTACAACAATATAATAGTGAAAGTGAAACTATTATATTGTTTTACACAATTAATTTATTGCATATGATATTTAACGCATATCATATCTTACATCACCTCCAATATTACGAACAGTGTTTTTAGTAAATGTCATAGTTTTCATTTGTTTGTTTAAATTGCAACAGTTACCGTACATTGGGTCAGTTGAATGAAGGAAAATACTTGTCCACCATCCACGTCCAACTTGTCCAGGGAAACCGGCTTTTTTAGAACCTCCTCCTTGATTTCTGGTTACTGTACTACTATAGTTTCTTGCTCTACTTGCTGCGTTACTTAATCCCATATTGGTATATAATGTCTAAATATTTTATTTTTGAAAATAGAATAAAATATAAATTAAATTAATATAAAAAGATATTGGTTAATATAGTAACCACAACAATTGTTTTCATTCTATTTCATAAATAAAATGAACGCAAATACATCTGAATACCAATCATCTCATTTAGATGATGATATTATTATTGAAAAAAATCAAAATGGGGTAGAAACCTATGTTTTTGATCCATACAATCCCCTAAATAAATTAATTAATGAAAATGAAATTCAATCCATTTTGAGAAATTATGGAATCAATACTCCAATCCATAATATAAATTTATACAAACGTGCATTTATTCATCGCTCATATATGAAGCGTCCAAATTTAGAAAATATGCAAAATAATATTACAATCGTACAAAAACCAGAAGATTGTTTGCCTCTTTATACGAAATCCAATGAGCGGTTGGAATTTGTCGGTGATGGTGTATTAGAATGCATTACCAAGTATTATTTATATCGTCGTTTCCCAAAGGAAAATGAAGGATTTATGACAGAAAAGAAAATCGCATTAGTCAAAAATGAATCCATCGGAAAAATGGCATTGGAAATGGGGTTACATAAATGGTATGTATTATCAAAACACGCGGAATTGAAGCAAACCCGTACAAATTTGAAAAAATTGGGATGTTTGTTCGAATCGTTTTTAGGAGCAATGTTTTTAGATTTCAATAAAATATCAATCCATGATGACGATGGATGGTTTGGCAATTTATTTGTAACTGGACCGGGGTTCCAAATGGTACAAATTTTTGTTGAAAGTGTATTTGAAAAACATGTAGATTGGATAAATTTGATACGTAATGATGATAATTACAAGAATATTTTACAAGTAAAAATACAAAAGGAATTTAAGGTGACTCCACATTATATGGAAGTAGAAGATCATAATCAAGAAACCGGATATTATATGGGAGTTTATTTATGCTTGGGACAACCGATTCATAATAAAAAACATAGCGATTCTATTCCAATCACTCATTTTAATTCATATGGAGATATTCATCAATATATGTCGGAACATAATAAGATATTTGTATTTTTAGGTGAGGGAAAACATAAGATTAAAAAGAAGGCGGAACAAATTGCTTGCGACGAAGCAATCCGTCATTTACAATCATTTTAGATGAGACGAAGTAAAAAATGCCAACAAAGAATAAACGATAAAATAAATACAAAAATATACTATACTATATTATATAATATATTTTAAATGGAACAGTTATATTTAGAACAAATGATAGTGAAACCTATGCCAAAAAAACAGGTAATTATAAATGTGAAAATGGGTGATGCGAAAAAAAAAGAAGAACCTGAAAAAAATCTTAGAACAAATGTTGAAATTGTAGATAAACGTAATGAAATGAATATTAATATAGATATGGTATTGGATAGATTGAATAAAAAGAATTTATTTGATGTACGTGTGTTAGAACCACCTACAAAATCTGTAATTATGGGGGATGAAATACGTATTATCAGAAAACCTGAAAAACAAATACAAAAACTGGTTATTGGTGAAGAAAAAGAAATTGAAGACTTAGATATACTTGGAAAAGAGATTGATGAAATGGAACTTGAAAAAGAAGAAGAAGAAGAAAAAGAGGAAGAAGAAGAAGAAAAAGAAGAAGAAGAGGAAGAACAAGAAAAACCAAAAAAAGAAGAAGAAGAAAAAGAAGATGAAGAACAAGAAAAACCAAAAAAAGGAGAAAAGAAAGAAAAAAAGAAACGTGCATTAAAAGTCCCCAAAGTGAAAAGAACAATTGACGCAGTCATGACCGAAGAAATGAAGAATTTCAAATTGGGAACTCATACAATCGAACAAAGATTACCAAAACCAGAAAAAATAATTGTAAAAACGTCATCATTCTACATGAATAATCGTCGTATATTTATCCAAAAGTTACGAGAAATGTTCAAAGATTATACAAAAGAATTAGACTCTACAAAAGAATCGATTTCTTGTTCTAAATCAAATAGTAACAGCGAATCTGGTTTGATGACTCATCAAAAAATAGTAAGAGATTACTTGAATTTATATACACCTTATCGTGGATTGTTACTGTATTTTGGTTTGGGTGCGGGAAAGACGGCAGCATCAATTGCAATTGCAGAAGGTATGAAATCAGGAAAATCGATTGTAGTTATGACCCCCGCATCTTTAAAAATGAATTTTTTCAGTGAATTGAAAAAATACGGAGACCCAATATACAAAAAGAATCAATATTGGGAATTCATATCAACCGAAGGAAAACCAGAATATATTGATATATTGGAAAATGTTCTCTCTATACCTCGCGAAGTATTTGAGAGAAACCGAGGAGCATGGATGGTCGACGTAACAAAAGCATCTAATTTTGCGGATTTGAGTTCAAGTGACCAAGAAAGTATCGATGAACAATTGAACATGATGATTCGTAATAAATACATTGATATCAATTATAATGGGCTAACCAAAAATAAAATGGATGCACTTACAGAAGATGGAAAAGTGAATCCATTTGATAATAAAGTCGTCATTATTGACGAGGCACATAACTTTGTAAGTAGAATAGTCAATAAAATAAAGAAACCATCATCATTATCATTCAAATTATATGATTATTTGATGAAAGCAACAAATGCACGTGTTGTTCTGCTAACTGGAACTCCAATTATCAACTATCCAAATGAAATCGGTATTTTATTTAACATTCTTCGCGGAAGTATAAAAACATGGAGTTTCCCCGTTACTGTAAAAAGTGGCGGTAAGATAAATAAAGAAGAAATATTGAAAATGTTTGACGAAGAAAAATTTAAAAACTATGATTATGTTGATTATACTGATAATAAAGTAATTATAACAAGAAATCCATTTGGTTTTGTAAATACAAAAAAACGTGGTGCTTACAATAAAAAGAATGGCGGAAGTATTACAACAATGATGACATCATTATTTGGAGGAAAAGAATCAAAAGAAGACAAAGAAACAAAAAAAGCAGAGAAAAGAAGTACCAAGAAACAACAAAAAGAAAAGAAACATAAAGTGACTAAAAAGAACAAAGAAGAAGAACCTTTTACAATTGAAAAAGGAGTCATTAAAATAAATTATAGACCAGAAGAAGAAATAGAAGATGATGCAAAAGTGGATGTATTGGACCGTGTGGCACCAGAATATCATAAAGGAGGCGACGGTGAATTTGAAAAATACAATGGTGTAAAATTAGACGAAACTGGAAATATGTCAGATGATGATTTTGTAAAAGAAGTCAAACGTATTTTAAAGAAAAATAAATTGGAAGTAATCGATGGATTAATTGAAGTAAAACATAATAAAGCATTACCGGATGATGCAGAAACATTTTTATCTACGTTTGTAGATATAGAAACTGGTGCAATGAAAAATGAAAATACATTCAAAAAACGAATATTAGGGTTAACATCCTATTTCAGAAGTGCACAAGAAAAATTACTTCCATCTTTTGTAAAGACAAGTGATAATAAAAACATACATGTAGTTCCAGTAGAAATGAGCGAACATCAATTTTCATCTTATCTTAAAATACGTAAAACAGAAATTGACCAAGAAAAAGAAAGACGTAAAAATGCAAAAAAACAGGCTAAAAAAGGAGATGACGAAGATATTTACAAAATATCATCGACATATCGTATATTTTCAAGAGCTGCCTGTAATTTTACATTTCCAACTTCGATTGAACGACCATTACCAGATAAACCAACAAGTGAATTGAACGAAGATGAGTTCGACACTGTTCCGAAAGAACTACTATTAGAATCAAATTCATATGTTGATAAAGAAGATGTTGACAGTATGGATACAGAGCCAATCAATTACAAAAAACGAATTGATGCAGCATTGGAAATGTTAGCATATGACCCAAATAAACCGGAAGATGAAGAACAATTTTTATCAAAAGAAGGATTGGCAAAATACAGTCCTAAATTTTTGAAATTGTTGGAAAATATTCAAAATGAAGAAAATAAAGGGTTGCATTTGATATACAGTCAGTTCAGAACAATCGAAGGTATTGGTATATTGAAATTAATATTGGAAGCAAATGGTTATGCTGAATTTAAAATCAAAAAAGATATTTCTACTGATAAATGGGAAATCATTGAAAAAGAAGATGCCGCAGGTAAACCAAGATTCGTTTTATATACAGGAACAGAGACTGCTGATGAAAAAGAAATTATTCGTAATATTTATAATAGTGCATGGAATTTAGTACCACCAGAAATTGTAGATAAAATAAAAGAAAAATCGTCCAACAACTTTTATGGCGAAATTATCAAATTGTTTTTAATTACATCTTCTGGTGCAGAAGGTATTAACTTGAAGAATACTCGTTTTGTCCACATAGTAGAGCCATATTGGCATAGTGTTCGTATAGACCAGGTAATTGGACGCGCTCGTCGTATTTGCAGTCACGAAGATTTGCCAGAAGAATTGCGAACCGTCGAGATTTTCTTATATTTATCGGTATTTACTGAAAAACAGAAAACAGACAAAAATAGTATCGAAATTATGATACATGATATATCAAAGATTGACCAAAAATCGATAACAACGGACCAATCTTTATATGAAATAGCGCAAATAAAAGACAATATTAATCAAAAAATATTGAAATCAATCAAAGAGACATCCATTGATTGTAATGTCTATAATACAAAAAAATCAAAGGGAAAAGATGACGAACAATTGATTTGTTATGGAAGTAATTTTGGCAAATTGGAATCCAATGATTTTATTTCGTATCCTACTCTTCAAAAAGATATGAGCGAAAAAGAAGAATTGAACATTGTACAGCAGAAAATTAAATTGAAAGATACAAAAGAGATTAATGGTGTGAAATATAAAGTAGACCCTGCTACAAATATTTTATATGACAAAGAATTATTTGATAATAATAAACAATTGGTGAAAGTAGGAGAATTGAAAAAAGTGGGTAAGAAGATTTTAGTGGAATTGAACAAATAACAAATTACACGTCTAAATCCAACAAATCAGTGACCACATTTTCATTGCATTTTTTATGTAATTGTTGTGTCAAGTAGTCAATTGTCATCATTTTATTTTGAACGTCTTTTTCTAATTTTGCAATAATGAGCCGTTGGTTTTGTAATGTAGTCTTCAATTGCTCATTTTCCACATAATAATTAGCACGGTTCAAATTCAAGTCGGCCAGCCATTTTTGATGTATTTTTGTATGGATATGAGATGCAAATATTTTGTGAGTTTCGTATATTTTATCTTTTCGAGAACCACATGGACATCGGAGACCTTTTTTGATAGTATTGAATGGTGGAATTTTGTCAACATAATTTCCCGTGGTATCGATACTAGGACTGTACATATCAGGTTCTACTGTCAATTCCATATTCGTAATAAATAATATATATTTGATATAGTATTTATCTTTTTTCTTTTACATAATATTTCAATTTTGTATATTTTGTGCATTTTGTACATTTTGTACATTTTGTACATTTTGAAAATAATCCAATGTTTTTTGAATACCAGCCACCAATTCTATTTTGGGTTCAAACCCTAATAATATCTGTGCTTTCAATATAACAGGACGTCTTTGTTTTGGGTCATTTTCAGTGGAACTCAAATAGGTTACTGGTAATTTACGACTCGTTATTTTCTCAAATACTTTCACTAATTCATTGAGTGTAAATTCACAATTTGGATTACCTATATTAATCGGACCAGCTTCATTACTATTCATCATCCGCATGAGACCATCAATCATATCGTCGACATAACAGAAACTACGGGTTTGGTTTCCATTTCCATAAATATTCAAAGGTTCTTTATTGAGAATTTGTTTTACAAAATTGGTAATAACACGACCATCATCAATGTCCATATAAGGACCATATGTGTTGAATATACGGACGACTTTCAAATCCAATCCGTGTTTTTTACGATATTCATATATCAGAGTTTCGCCAATACGTTTGCCTTCATCGTAACAACTACGTTCACCCATAGTATTGACATTTCCAAAATAATTTTCAGGTTGAGGATGGACGTCGGGGTCACCGTAAATTTCAGAGGTGGATGTGAATAGCAGTTTTGCATTGTATTGTTTCGCCAATTGAATCATATTTTGTGTTCCAATAAAACAAGTATTTAACGTTTCAATAGAATGTACTTTGTATTTATCGGGACTGGCAATACATGCCATATGATATATTTCGTGTAAAACCGGGAATTGAATAGATTGTGTTACGTCGGCATGAAGAAATGTGAAATTTGAGTTTTTTTTAAATTCTTCAATATTTTTATGACTTCCGGTTACTAAATTATCTAGACAAATAACAATGTTATTTGGATTTTCCAATAATTTTTTGCATAAATTGCGACCGAGGAATCCAGCGCCCCCAGTAACCAAAATGGTTTTCATTATTTAACCATAAACATAAATATTTATATGTTTTTTCCTATATAAATATTTTTATTAGAACTCCGACCATTTATCATTATTAAATCCATTCATTACTAATTTATCTGAATTATCTTTCCAAAATTGTGTTTTCATATCAGATATTACATCTTTTTTCGATTTTGGATATGCTGTATTTTTTTGAGCATTCATTCTATTGATATCCGCTGTATTCGCAACCGGTTTTTTGCCATAACAATTTGCGCCAAATTTTACATATGGATTTTGAATATATCCACCGTTTATTCCTGGACGACCACAATCGTTTTTATGATTATCCGTTTTTTGCAATTTATTCCAGGTTGGTTTTTGCGTAGGAAATAGTGCCATTTGTCCATCGGACCATCCATATCCACACCATTCTGCTCCACTTTTATAGGCATTTTCTACTTCGTCGTACGTGGCAATACGTGCTCCATAGGATGTACATATAGCTTGGGCGTCATCATATGAATATAAATTATTGGATACATGAAAAACTTCATTACCAACTTCGTCTATTTTTTGTTCATCAACAGCTTTTACACTTTCATCTTTGGTTTTTTTTTCGTCTTTCTTTTTTTCGTCTCTCTTTTTACCATAAAACCAATCGACGGTATCTTTACTAATGAATTTTTCAACTAAATCAAGTTGAAAATAATATTTGAAAAAATCGAGTATGATAAAAATTACTAAAAAAATCCATACCTTTTGTTCTAAAAATTCAATGGTTTTAGGAATGGGGTTTTTAGGAATTCCTCCTAAATAAACAAATAAGTAAAATAATGTTATTAAAATGGCGGAAGCGGCGGTACCTATTGGGTCTTGCCAAAATTCTTTGGTCCATTTTACTAAAAATCCGATAAAATGGTCTTTGTCTTCTTTTGGTAAAGTGAAAAAGTAGTAAATTAGGCCAATCACAAGTAAAGTTATAATGAATATATCAACTGATTTGCTAAATAATATATCTACGTCACTGCGTCCCCTGAAAAACTGGTATACGCCGAAATAAAGAGATGCGTATAAAACAATAAAACCAGCAAAATAAGGCAAAGTTTTTGTATTGAAAATCGTATTAATTGCGTTGGTTACATTCGTCTGAATATCAATTATTTTGGTTTTGTCTATTGTTGTTTTTTCTTTTTTTTCACTAGTATCCATCTATAATAGTATGAGTTTTTTTACAAGTATTTTTCATTTTTTTTATATCCTCATTATATAAATATCCATATGGACCCATTACACGTTCCAAAAAGATATATTCCTAAAATATTATCAAAAAGGGATACAAGAAAACAAAAACAATATTTAAGGAAATCGCGAAAGTTGTATAAAAAAGGCGTTTATTATCAACGTCCTAAATTGAAAACATTCAAATCAAGACCATCTAGTCATGTAGAAAATGCCAAAAAAATATACAAAATAGATACAATGAAACCAAGTGCAGAACTTGCCAAAAAAACTCAATGTAGCCAAGCTGCATTGGAAAAAATAGTGAACAAAGGTCGCGGGGCATATTATTCGAGTGGGTCTCGTCCAAATCAAACCGCTGAATCATGGGGATTAGCGCGTTTGGCAAGTGCTATTACAGGAGCAAATGCATGCAAAGTAGATTACGATATACTATTCATGGGATGCAAACCAAATAGTAAACCTTTACAACTTTGTAAAATAAAAGTATAAGTATATTTATTTAGGAAAAATATAATTATACTTTTGCATAAAATCTATTGAAAAAATGAGTTAGTGGCAGAAGAAAACGCAAGTCACGTAAATCCCAAAAACGTAAATGAAATCGTCGTAAATGAAAGGTACGACGTCTTGAAAATAGCTAATAAAACATATAAAAACAACATAAATATAAATCTAAATATAGATAAAATGCAAAAAACTCCAATAAAAGCGATTGCTGTTTTTAGTGGGAAAATAAAGGGTCGTGTTATTTTTACTGAAAATTTGAAAGATGACACCGTTCTCATTGATATTGAATTGTCCGGATTGAAAAAAAATGCGCTACATGGATTTCATGTTCATGAATCCGGAGATTTGACAAACAAATGTGATAGTATGTGTGCACATTTCAATCCATACGGAAAAACACACGGATGTCCTGGTGCAAAAGAACGACATGTTGGTGATTTAGGAAATTTAGAAACAGACCAATATGGCTGTGCAAAATATCAAATGATAGATGATTGTATAAAATTACGTGGATATAAAGCAAATATCATCGGTCGAGGTTTGATAGTGCATGCAGACCCAGATGATTGTGGTATGGGAAATGCTGAAACAAGTAAAACAACTGGAAATTCGGGTAAACGAATCGCATGTTCTATAATTGGATATTCACAAGAGAATTTTGTATAAGAAAAATGAAAAAATATATAAATACATAAAGATAATATAAAAATATCCTTCTATTATTTTTATATTGTAAAATGAACGAGGAAAATAATGTATTGACAATAAAAACCGTACAAATACAGCCTATTCGTAATATGATTACAGCAATAAAAGATGTTTTGACAGATGCAACAATTACTTTTACAAAAGATGGAATGAAAATCATAAATTTTGATAAAACCCATACAATATTGGTGAATGTCATTTTGAATTCCCACAAGTTTGAACAATATGTTTGTCACCCAGACAAAATCATTGTATGTGCAAATACACTACATTTATTCAAAGTCATTTCAACGATGTCGAATGATGATACATTATCTATGTATATTGACAAATCGGATTATCATGATGGAATTGTATCCCATTTAGGATTACAATATGATAACGGTGATATTAAACAATGTTATAGTCAAAAATTGAGACTGATTGAACCGGATACAGAAGAACTGGTAGTTCCAGATGTCGAATATTCCACGGTGATTAATTTACCCACCACCGATTTCCAGAAAATTATCCGTGATTTGAATGGTATTTCAGACCGTATTGAGATTAAATCGGTAGGAAATGATTTGATTTTCTCATGTGATGGCAATTTCGCAAGTTCGCGTATATTACGTTCAGAATCAGACGGATATATGGCGTTCATTCAAAAACCAGATGCGTCGGTAGTGATACAGGGCGAATTTTCATTGAAATCATTGTCGCATTTTATCAAATGTACGCCATTATGTAGTCATTTAGAAATGTATTTAGGAAATGATTTGCCACTTATTGTGAAATATGACGTTGCATCTTTGGGTGAAATCAAATTGTGTTTAGCTCCATTACCTCCTTCGTAATTCGATGGTTATTATATTACTTTACGAAGTAAATATATAAAAAATTTCTATATATTTTTCATTATAACCAATGAAAGATATATATATTGTTTCTCATGAACAGCAGCCTTTTTCGGAAGAAAATATTAGAGCATTCATCCATTTTTGTAAAAATAAAAAGGAGGATCATATTGTATGCGTGGTTCAAAATGACGATGATATTGTAGACATTCATGCAAAATATTATTTATATAAAAATTCAATTGTATTTGGTGAACGAATACTATCAAAAGAGTGGTTAACAAGATATGTGCAAAAAAAAATATACAAGAAATCGAAACTACCAAATCCCAATGTTTTTATTGGTAATTGTAAAAATATCGTCGAATTTTTTCAAGATATGTCTGCAAAAAATGAGATTGATGTGCAAAAATATGTATTGACCAAATACGTAAAACAAGAAAAATCGACAATATATGATGATAAGTATATCATAGATTCTGATCATGAAATATTTCGTCGAAGTCGTGCTAACAAAATTCAATGGGATGATGTCAAACCACATATAGATGTTTTTACATTTGAAATGAATTTTATTGCATTGTCATTTTATATAATGATAGTTTTTGTATTGGTAGCAGCAACCGAACCTGGTATATTTGTTATTTGAACATCTTCGATTTTGGTGTATATGATGGGTAGATTTTTATGGGATGCATACTTTGAATGTTTTTTACAAATAACAGCGCCTTGTTTGACGATAGCGCGCATTTTCTTTTTATCCAATTTTTCATTTTCAGACATTACAGCAACTACGTGACAAGACGGAAGGTCTTGCACGTGAAACCAAATATCTTGTGGGTTCGATGCAATTACTAAATCAGAATTGTCTTGGGCGGAACTACCAATATGATAAGTCATTTCGATATTGGATATAACAATAATTTCGGTTTTCATTTTACAATTGTATTTTGTATATTTGCATTGTATTATGCAAACAAAATCAATTTTCTTTTACAAAAAAATATCTATACAATATAGAGAAAAAACATGAGTGTACCCCAATTGTTTGCACTGACATGTGTTGAAATCGTGGGAGATTTCGGATTGAAAGAATATGCGAATAATGGAGGTACAACTTCATTGGCTACGGGTATTTTAGGATATATTGGGGTAGTGATTATGTTGATAATATCATTGCAGGATTCGACTATATTATTGGTAAACAATGGTTGGGATGCAATGAGTACTTTGACAGAAAGTATAGCGGCATATGTTTTTTTAGGCGAACGGTTTACTAATTATAATCAATATATTGGTATACTTTTCATAATGATCGGTATGTATTTATTGAAAATACCGTGGAAGAAAAATCATCCATTTCATATACCAAAATTTTAAAATACAGTTGTATTCTAAAAAATACAATTAGTAGTTACAATCAAAATATTATATTTTCATTTATATAATATGTTGATAATAAGACGATTTTCTCATAGACACTCGCGAACTTTTTTCATACCGCGAGAGAATCCGCTTAATGAATGTGAAAAAACTTTTGTTGAAAAAAAAGAGAATCAACTGCGAGAGAATCAACTGCGAGAGAATCAACTGCGAGAGAATCCACTGCGAGAGAATCCACTAAGTGAATGTGAAAAACCATTTCAAAATTGTTTTGTTAAAAAATATGAAAATCCGTTAAATGAATGTGAAAAATCTTTTGAAAAATGTATTTCTAAAAAAATATGAATTTGTCGAATTATTGTAAAAAAACTGGATATACAACTACAAATCGTTTGGTTTATTCATCCGCAGGAAATAATGGGTCTACTTCTATATCTCTTACAAATGGAATTATCCAATTAGAATATTATGGGGAAATGCAACATGCCCAGCATATTGTAATTTATCATTCACGCGAAATGGTCAAACGATTACCGAGTGGACGGGATATACATTTCATCCAATCACGCCCGCTATGGGTAATCCCAAAATGTTTATATGATACATTGTATAGTAATTGAATTGGTTGATGGATAATATTTAGATATATATTATATTATATTAATTGTAAAATGAACTCATTTAATTCAATCCGTAGTGGATCAAGTATAATTAGTATTAAAAAAAAAAGTGTCTTACAAAATGTATATGTTTCTGGATTTTACAAAATAGGAACAACAATTTATAATAAAAATAATGTTTCATATAAAAAATTCGATAATAGTGGAAATAACGATGCGTTAATATGTAGATATGACATTAATGGTAATGTAAAATGGGCAGTTCATATAGGAGGTTCTAGTAATGATCAGGCACCGTTTATTCAGGTTGATAATTTTAGTAATACATATGTTTTTGGGAATTATGATTCATATCCTCTTTTTTTTTATAATTCAAGTAATAAAAATACGCAAACTTTATATAGAACTGAATTTGGTAGTAATTCATATTTAGTAAAATATGATGATTTGGGTGAAATATCATGGATATCTGCAATCACTAGTAATGGTTTTCAAGATAGACCTTTAAATATGCAATTAGATTCATCGAATAATATATATATATCCGGATTTTATAGAGGAACTTTAAAAATATATAATTCAGATACCACTCTATTTGATTCATTGGGTAATTCTGGCGGCGAAGATACATATGTAATAAAATATGATACTAATGGAAATGCATTATGGACAACCAGAATTTCAAGTATTAATAATGACCGAGTAGAAAGTATCAAAATAGATAATTCAAATAATATATATATATCGGGGTATTATTCGACACAACCAGTTACTATTTTTAATAAAGATAAAATTATATTTACAGTTCTAGATAGTAGTGGCGGTAATGAATCGTATACTGTAAAATATGATGCGAATGGTTATGGTATATGGGCACGTCGTATATCAAATGTTGGCTATGCTGCATTTCCTATAAATATTGTATTGGACGGATTAAATAATATATATGTAAATGGTATTGTTTATGGCAGTTCTGCGATATTTTATAATGCACCTACATATGCAAAAAAAACATTGACTTATAATTCGGCAAACGCAACTGATGCTTTTATAGTAAAGTATAATTCAGACAATGGAAAAATTGAATGGGTAACAAATATGACAGGTTCAGGTATTGAACAAATCTCGCCTAATAATCAAAATTTATCTAGAACAAATAATATGTTAGTAGATTCAAGTAATAATATATATATTGCATTAAATTCTACATCAAACCCGCTTTATATTTATAATTCTGATAGTAGTTTATTCAAAACAATTAGTATAAGTAATACTATGTCTGTTATTATAAAATATGATACAAATGGTATAGGACAATGGGCTGCATATATTGATAATAATTCAACTATATATAATATATCATGTATAGCATTAGATAGTAATAATAATATATTAGTAACTGGATCTAGTGGGAATGCAAATTTTACTATTTATAATTTGAATAATAGTATTTTTAAAACAATGAATCTTTTTAGTGGAATGAATCAAAATATGTTTTTGATAAAATATAATAATTCAGGTAATCCACAATGGGGGACAAATTTTGGTGGGTTATATACAGACGGTGTAGTAGCTAATATGGTGCTAGATTCAAATAACAATATATATCTTGTTGGAATGAACACAGATTCTACAATTTATTTTCATAATGAAAGTGATAGTGTTTATAGTAGTCCTGGTTTTGCAAAATTAGATAGTAGTGGAAGTAGTGATATATTTATAGTAAAATATGATAATAGTGGAATAGGAAAGTGGGTTGCATCTATTAGAGGAACAAGTGTAGATTATCCTATGAGTATAGTACTCAAATAAAAATGTTCTACAATAAAATATATACATCAAAAAATGTATATATTCAAAAAATACAAAGAATCAAAACTCCGGCTCGTGTTTTTTGAATAAACACCCCTGAGTCGATAAATTCGGAATAGAAATCATCAATTCTGGGTCTTGGACAGAACAATTCAATAACCACACCTTGATTATGCAAAAGTTCTTCTTCGGAGAAATCGTAATACCGTTTACTAAATTGTGATATGCCTTGTTTTTGAACAAGGTTTCTCCACACATCGCATAAAATAGGGATTTCCAAACACTATATACTTGTTTGTTTAATACTTTAAAAGAAAAACAACCACCATTTCTATTGCTGGGATCCTCCCACATGGGCGTAATGCCATCCCGCATTACAAATAACATACAATATTTTACTATTTGTTCTGATACATTTTCATTTATAGCTATTAGTTTTTCAAGACTATCTATATTGTTCATTATTAATTTATAGCTTGATAAATCCCAATTTTTGTCGTGTGGTAAATGGTAATATAAATTCCATTTACCAAGCAGTTTATGCTGCTGTGTTTCCGGAATATTACAGGTTTCTTCACGAACATCCAATATTTGATTTACAGAATCGGTTTGTAAATCAAACGTATTCATTTGAATACTATATAATACTAAATATAAAATCTTTATGTCGTTTTTATTTTCTTCTTTTTCTATTTTTTCACATTTTCATCCAAAAGGTTTATTCTAAAATTGTCATAATTTTGTAATCATTTTTATCCAATAAAACATATTGTTTACTATTCAATGTAAATTGATTGACCTTATCGTCAATTACTGTAATTGTATAGTCATTTGCATAAACATAGTGTTCGGATTGATATTGGAGATATCGTAATACAAATGCATTTGATAACAAATCATTTCCAATTTGAAAAAAGTCTTTGTTCAATGTGAGACGAATTGCTTCTCTCATATCAGGATTTTTATATTCTATACTTAAAAATTTCACATTGGATTTTTCGACAAAGTATTTGGCATCGTCTTTTTCAAATTTGTTTGTCACGTTGCATAAAATATATGCTGGTGTTTTGAAAATATATAATTTGTCTACATTTGTATTCTCATTTATATTTTCTTTGATGACATTTTCGAATTTTTTCAATAAAATTTCATTTACCGAATTTTTGACGATTGTATATTCTTCATTATTGTTTAGATTTGGAGTAAGTGTAAACACACTTATCCATAATGGACTAAATGGTTCGCTTTTGACACCATTCAACTTTTTATAAATTTCGGTCGAAATCTTGTATATAGTATCTACCGCCAATTTCACAGTAGGGTTTTTTTCATATACATTCAATGTACCGTATTTCAATTCACTGTATTTTTTACTTACTAATAAAAATAGTTTAATGCCTATTTTTTCAGTATCCGTATTAAATAATGCCAAAACTTGATTTGCCGAGTAATTCAATAAAACTAAGAAATATTGAAAAATTAATATGTGGATGACATAAAAAAATTCTTCTAAAAAAACAATCATATTAGTAATAATTTTTGTTGAAATGGATATTAAATTTAATAAGTGTGGTGTCAAATCACTCATACACCAATTGTGGTTACAAATATTAATAGATTGTATTTATGTTAGTTTGATAAATTATTTATAATAATACTAGGAAGAGTATTACTATTATTACTACAATACCTGCAATATAACATGCCCATTTTTTATCAGAATCATTTATTTCAGTTCTCATATTTGTAATAATGATGTTATGAAAACATCAAATGAAAATCAATTTTTTATTGTTTCATATAAAAAACGTAAAAACATCTTATTATATTGTATATGAAATATCAAAACGGGTTGTTTATTTTTCACCGAGATTTCAGAATCACCGATAATATTGGGTTATTAGAAGCAAGTTCTCAATGTAAGCGTGTTTATACATGTTTTATATTTACACCAGAGCAAGTTGGTAAATCCAATGATTATCGTTCAGACAATGCAATTCAATTCATGATTGAAAGTTTAGAAGATTTAAGAAAATCAATTCACTCTAAAAATGGAGAACTTATAATATTACACGGAGAACATAAAAAAAGCGTCACAGAATTAGTAAATAAATTAGAAATAGATTGTGTATTTTTCAATAAAGATTATTCCCCCTATGCAGTTGAACGCGACAATGAAATAATCCAATATTGCGAGAGACATGAAATAAAATGCTTACCTCAGTCAGATTATTATTTATATGAACCCGGAACGGTATTGAACGGTAGTGGTGGTTATTATAAGAAATTCACGCCATTTTATGAACAAGTTCTCAAAATAGAAATAAAAAAACCAATAAAGAGAACCATTTCAAATCTATCAAAAACATCTATATCATTTGATAATACAATAACATTGCGTGACGCGTTTTCAAAATTCACCTACAATAATGATACCATCGCAGTAAATGGTGGAAGACAACGCGCTAAACAGATGCTGGCTAGGTCTTTGATAACACAAGCGAATTATTCAAATGAACATGATTTTCTATTCAATCCAACAAGTGGATTATCTGCGCCAATTAAATTTGGCTGTATATCCGTTCGCGAAGTATATGATGCATTCAAACAAAAGTTTGGTGCAAAATCGGACATCATCCGACAATTAATCTGGCGTGAATTTTATGCCCATGTTTTGTACGGATATCCCGATGTTCTCGGTCAATCATATCAACCATCTTATCGTAAAATAAAATGGAGAAAAAGTGATGCGGATTTTCATGCATGGAAAAACGGCGAAACTGGGTTTCCAGTGGTGGATGCATGTATGCGCCAATTGAACGAAACTGGATATATGCATAATCGTGGACGAATGATAGTCGCCAATTTTTTGGTAAAAACATTGTTATTGGATTGGCGATTAGGAGAACGCTATTTTGCACAAAAATTAGTTGATTATGACCCTGCGTCAAACAATGGTAATTGGCAAGGTATTTCAGGAACAGGGGTGGATTTGAAACCCTATTTCCGGGATATGAATCCATGGATACAGTCAGCAAAATTCGATAAAGATTGTGTTTATATAAAAAAATGGGTACCGGAATTGGCGAATGTAGAGCCGCGCGATATTCATAAATGGTATATTATGTGCAATGATACAAAATATCATAAAACTCGATATTATACTCCGATTGTTGATTATGATGAACAAAAAAAGAAAATGCTGGAATTGTATAAAAAGTATGTTTAGGAAAAAGAAATAAACAGAAAAATATAGTAAACTAAAACAGAAAGTATGTTCTCAAAATTTTTATTTATTTCCTTTTATTTATCGATTTTTGTATCGACATTTGTCTTTAATGATAGTAAATTTCACGGAATGTCATTTAAATTCAATAAGATTAAAGATAAAGAAATCAATCAAAAAATAAACTATAAAATACCGCAACGAGAACAAGATGTTCTCAACAAGATAGACGGATTTTATGGGATGATTGGTCCAGATATTAATATAACAACTATTAAATCATTATATGATTTATTTACTGGTGATGGAAATATTCAAGGTGTATTTTTCAATGGCGGTAATTTAACGTTTGTAAAACATTTTATTAAAACAGACAAAGTAAAATTCGAAGAAAAGTACGGTAAAATACCGAAAGATGTATTTTCAACTATTTTTATGCTCATTATGAATAAAGTGAAATTATTCCCAAATGTAATGGGTGTTGCAAATACTGCGCTTTTGAATGTAAACAAAAATGTATATGCACTTTTTGAGCGAGACCTACCATATTCAATTTGTATTCATTTTGAGAACAATACAATTGGGATGGATAAAAAGGTAGAATTGGATAACATTCATTATATTTCGGGGCATTCAAAATATGATATAAAAGAAGAAACAATACATACAATAGAATATCATATATCTAGACAACATGTGAATTATTATAGTTTATTTGACGATTTCAAAATAAAAAATAAAACAGAAATACATACAAAATATCTACCGATTGTGCATGATTTTGCGATGTTTAATTCAAGTATATTAATAACTGATTCGCCTTTTACAATCAATATGTCCGATTTCAAAAAAATACCGGTTCAACTCGATAATACAAAACCAACCTTTATACATGTTCTCAATACTAAAACTGAAAAAGTAGAAACATACAATAGTAGCGAAGGTTTTTACATATTTCATTATGCTGATGTAATTGAAAGCCATGATTCGATTACAATATATGCACCTATTTATGAAACCATAGATTTTACAAACCTAAATATTCATGGAAAATATAGAAAAATTGTGATCGATAAGAGAACTCGTGATGTTTGTCTTGAAAAATGTGCGATTTTCGATGATTATAATTTGGATTTTCCAATCAAATACAAAAACAAGGTTATATTACGAAATGTAGAGAACAATACGATTAATGGATTTGTAATATGTGAAAATTTGAATATTACGAAAACAATTATGTTGAATAATCGGTTTGTTTGTGGAGAACCTGTTATTATAGAAATTGATGAAATACCACATATTATAGCATTCTCATATGACAGGTTCTCAAAGGGACATTTATTAATAATTAATATGGAAAATTCGAGTATAATCAATATTCCGTTGAATTGTTCTCTAAATATAGGATTTCATTCCATCTTTTTGGAAAAAAATAGTAAATAAAAAGAGAAAAATAAAAAATCAAATAATGATACAATTTTTATTATAAGATGGTTGATATAAAATTCGCATTGCATCCCTACTATTATCACAATCATGTTCGTCCATCGCTAACATGATTTCGGTGGAAGCCGAATTTTTGAACATAATATAATCAAAATAGTTCCACCATAAAATATATTTGAAATCTTTCAATGGATGTATGAATCGAATTTTTACATTTTCATTGAATCGGGTTTTTTTTATTTTTGATTTCATTTATAATATATTTTGTATCTATACAAAATATACTACGATGTCTCTAAATATCCAATGAAATAGTATTTTTATCGGAACGTTGTTTTCTACGACTGCGTTTTGGCATAGTGGCATTTTGTGCATCTTTCAATGAACTAATGCTTATCATACTATCATCTTCTTGTGTAGGTGCAGAATCATGAATATTGACAGTACGTGTTTTCAAACCTGCTAAAATATTATCAATATCGGTATTTTGAGGTCCGCGCATTTCTGGGCGTTGGGGTGGTCTTTGTTCTTCTCGGTTCAAATCGACAAATTGATTATTCAGTTCGACACCCTCTTCTCTAAACATGGCTCCTCTTCCGGCATTAATATCAGGGCGATTCGATGTATATTGCATTGATGGACGCTGTGGTGCAGGCATAGATTTGGTTTCAACAGGTGCTGGTGGTGGTGGACCACGAGGACGATTCGATTGTTCTTGCATCAAATTATTAGCAAATGCGAATCCGGGACTTTGTTGACTCATACTATCGACAGTTGCGTTGGTAAATGCTTTCATCAATTCTGGACTTTGACGAATAACATCATTGAAACCCGGAGTGGCACTGGAAAGTGCTTTGTTTGTGAAATTGACAACCGCAGCGCTGAAACCGAGACGCAATAATAAAGACAATTCTGGTGCCATTTTACCACCCTTGTATTTTTCGTGCAATTCCGAAAAGATTTCTTCATAACTATCAATATCTTCGGATACTTGTTCTCCCCAACCGTCTAAATTCAAATCAAACGGATTGAATGCCGCATTTGCATATTCAACGGAATTAACAAATGTCATAAACCACCAACCTTGTAGTTTAACGCTGTCTTTTTTACGTTTGTCTTCCATAGCAGTTTCATATTCATCTTCAACTTCTTCATATGGCGAATCCAAATTAAAATGTGTAATATGTTTGACTAATCCTTTTTCGTACCATTCTTCTAATTTCTTAATCATAGCACGTTTCTTACGACGCTTTTCCCGGTCGGTCATTCTTGCGGAACCTCCGGATTTATCTATAGGAATATCATTGACTTTTGAAAAACCATCCCATGTTGAACTTTTACCACCAATGCTTTCAGCAGTAGCTGAACCTAATTTAGAATCACTTTTTTCATTTGAATTTGATTTTCCAAATCCAAACAAATTACTTGCAAACCCACTTAATGTTTTTGTCTCGCTTGATGGTGCGGATGCCGACGTTTTATCAGTTAATTCGTTTAATTCATCTTCGATTCTATCTAATTCGCCTAAATCAATATTTACACTGGATGAAGACGATTTCTTTTTATCGTTCATAAGTAATTCAATCCCGGTTCCAAAACTAACCGATGGAGTTGGTGGCATACTCGAAAAATCATCACTGAAATTCAATGAAATTGGTTCTAAATCACTTAATCCAAGATTGATTTCTTCCATCTTATATTTATGATAAATATACACTATTTATTTTTAAGTTCTCCGCATAAGTAATTATATTTCTGTTTTTCAAATACCAAATTCCTTGTAAAAAAGAATCCGCTAAATCATCCTTTTTCGTTGTTTCTAAACAATGTCCCCATTGAGAAAATTGCGGATTGGCGTCGATAAATTGTTTGCAAAAAGTAATACCGTCTTTTTTATGTTGTTTGTATGCTGCCTTCGAATCATCGTTATCTAAAATGGTTTTGTCTTTGAAATCTTTTAGTTTGTTGATAGATGATATGAATTCTACAACAACATTTTGAGAACATTTCATAATAAAGTATTGAGCACACATACCTTGAATTGTTTTCATGCGATTTGCAATGGTTGATATTTGGTTCTCAATAATCACATGGGTTATTTCTTCAATACCAGGTATTTCATCTAATAATTTTTTCATGTTCTTTCCAATACATACTAAATCAGTATCATTTGCGGTTTTGTTTTTTGGTGGTTTAATAATTTCCAGCGTTTTTTTATCAAAAAATGTCAACATTTTATATAAACAACCTTTTTTCGTGTTTGGAATGAGAATTTGTTCAGGTGGAGAGAATGAGATTCTTCCTAAATTATCCGGTAAAAATGCACCATATTTATTTCCTAAATCTTTTAGTTCCTCTATTTTCATTTTTTTTAAGGAGGCTGGTGAACATTCTTTGTTTGGTAGAAAAAACTCACTCAATTTTGCATGTTTTTCGCAATAATGCTTTTCGTTCTTTATAAATTTGGCTTTTTTACCACATACATTTACTGTTTTATCGGATTTCTTTTTGTTTACTAATTGACAATTACATGTCGCAACATCGGGTTTATCATCCAATAAATTGAGAACATTCCATTTTTCTATGACAATTGGAGAACCCGGGTTCTCGATATTGAAAATACAATATGCTAAATTTTTAATACCAACATCAAAACTGATAATTTTCATGTTGTCAAATACTGAAATAAATATATGCAAAATAATTGTTTATATTTATTTTCTAAGAAACCATTTATTTTTTATTTCCTTTGGGATGCAGAATTCATCAATAATTGTTCTTGTGTAATTGCAGGAGAAACCTTGCGGGAATTTAATTGTTCTCTTGACAAATATAAATTCTTTAAATCGCTGGTTTTGTAACCAACGGGTTTTGAATCATCTAAAAATGATTTGAAAGAGAATGGAGTGCCCGATGAAGATTCTGGTTTATCATCAAGTTTAATATATCCTACGTCATTTGCAGATTCTCTGAAATTGGTTCTCATGATACTAGTTGCATTTTGTGTGAGATATTTGCGATATTGCCAATTTGAACTGATTCCATTTTCGTCGATCAATTGTTTGTTTGCAAGAGCTTCTGGTTGCCATGATGCGACTAACGCGCGACCATCGCTCATCAATGGTGGGAAATTATCATATTGATTATTAGCGTGATATCCAAGTGATGATTCAGGTACGACTTCTCGATTTGATGGATAAGCATTATTTAAATTTTCACCGAATAAAGAGAACATATTATATATATCCTAAATATATAATATATTTACCTTGCTATTATAAATCACTATTTTCTAATAATTGTAATAGTTCATTTTTTTTAAGCTTGCTTGGATTTGTAGTCAATCCTTTTGTAATAACAAGTTGTTTCAATTGTTGTGTATTCATATTTTTGTAAATATCTTTTTCTTTACTTTCTTCAACTGTTATTTCAGATTCGGTTGTTGCATCGACAAGTTCATTTAAAATTTTATGAACAATAACAGGGTCAGCATTGACGTCAATATCTCCGATTGGTTCTTCTTCTAATGAATTTACTTCTTCGATTGCTAAATCATTTATTTCTTCAATGTCTAATTTGGCTGATTCAATATTTACATTGACAATTTTCACCGGTTGTTCTAATGATTCTGTATCAGTATTCAATGTTGATTCAAGAGATACTTTAATTTTTTGTGTATTATCTACAAGCGTATCATATTCCTCATCCTCATCGGCATCCTCATCGGCATCCTCATCCTCGTATTCATCCTCATCCTCGTATTCATCCTCATCCTCGTCTTCATCATCATCCTCGTCTTCATCCTCATCCTCGTCTTCATCATCTTCTTCATCCTCGTCTTCAATGATAGTATGTTCAATTGGTTGTTCATCGAAGTCTTCATCAAATGGGGTATGGTTTGAAAATTGTTCTTGCATCAAATTTGCATGTTGCATTAATTCCATTTGTGATGGATTCATGTACAAAATAGTATTGCGAACATTTGTAATTTCTTTAACAATATTATTGATGATTTCAAACATTGTATCGTTTTTGCTTTCTAATACAATAATTCGTTGTCTAAAATGATATACAAGTAACGAAATTAATACAAAAGTTATTCCTAAACTTATAAAGAAGAAAGTTTCAATAAAATTAAAAATACTCATTTTAATATTCATTTATAATTTTTTAATTATAAATGAACGAAATATTCTACAAATATATATTATAATTGTATAGTAAATGAATTCTGTTCAAACAAATATGGATGCATTAAAGCCTACTTTTCCAGAAAGCAGTAGTACAATATTTAGCAATAATAACATTATTATTATTGTACTGGTTGTATTATTAATTTTTTCCTTTTTAGGAATAAATATTCTTACAATATTGGGAAATATATTTCAAAGTTTTGTTCAAATTTTTGGGCCCATGGTATCTCAAATATTATCTATATTTGGCTACACAACTGGAACAGTATTAAACAAAACTGCTGATGTAGTATCTGATACTGCCAAGGCGGGTATTGATATTGCAGAAGGGTCAATACAATCTGTTGGAAATATACTACGCGACGCAAGCAATCCCAATGTAAATGATAAGACAAAATATAGTTTAGACAATGCATTAAATACTGGCAAAGTTTCATCTGGCGACCCAAAGGCAGATACAAGTGAAAACCCAATTCAAAAACCAATCACCTCGGGCAAACAAACATGGTGTTTAGTTGGTGAATATCAAGGAAAAAGAGGATGTATTGAAGTAAGTGAACATGATAGATGTTTATCTGGTCAAGTATTTCCTTCGCAAAAAATGTGTTTAAATCCAACTCTCACTCAAAATAAATAGATTATGTTTTACTAGTTACCGTTGGCAATCCATAATCAACCCATCCGGCTACCGGAACACCTTGTACCGGAGATAATCCATAACCATATTTTATTGAAATGACATTATATCCTAATAATTTCAATAAAGTCAATATTTGACTACTTGTATGTCCAACATAACAAATTAAAAAAATTGGTTTGTCTTTTGGCAATTTTTTTAAATTTTTTTCATCTAATATATCCATCCAATAAATATTCTTGGAACCTTTTACATGCATTTTTTTGTATTCTTTTTCGTGCCTCAAATCGATGAGAAGATAATTCTTTTTTTTTAAATAATAGTTATTATAAAAATCAATTGGAGTTATATAATTCCAATCTGCCTTTGTAGTTGAAAGATAATTTCGTAAGATGTCGGCGTTCATATATTATATCATACACAAAATAACATCTCCCTAAATATCTCCTCAATCAAAATAAATAGGTAAATTTTGTTTTACTAATTTAGCCATGCCATTTTCGTGCCACTTTACAACAAGAGTAAATACTTCTACGCCAGAATCAACTGCATTTTTTAAAGCAGTTCTGTATTCTGGGTCTACTACTGAGGCTTGAAAACGATTGACATCATCGCGTTGAATAACAAAACATATTATACAACGGGTTTTAGACATTTCTTTTATTTTTTTTAACTCACAAATATGTTTTAGTGCACGCGGGCTTATTGTATCGGTTATTTTTTTCCTATATCCATCTGGAAAATATGCTATTTTAGAATTCCAATCCCTACTAGAAAAGTCTTGCTTACCGCGTTTATGTAGTGGTAAATCTTCGTAGTCAGCTAATGGAACATTTTTAACTTCCATTATAAACGGTATTCCATTTTCATCGATTCCAGTAAAATCAAATCGTGAATCAATTTGATTTTCCACATAAATGGTAGTTTCTCTTCTATATGATTTTATATTTTGTAGCAGTACTAACATGTTTTCTTTCAAAGCATTTTCTACCAATGTTTCTGCTATTTTTGGATTGATTCCAACTATCACTTCATTCATAATGTTTTCACTTCTTTTATCATGTATAATAGACAAATAAATACGATGTGTACATTTTTGGGTTTTATTTCCACTTTTGGATTCTGGTGTAAGAGTCATTAAAACTTGCGCACCGGTATCTGCTAACCCACAACATCCCAATGCAGCAGTATGTGCAATGACTTCTTCATTTGTATCATGTATTACTATGTCAGCTACGTACGGAGATTTTATATGTTTCGATGGACGTTTCATGACGTACCCTTTTATTAAATTTGGTAGTTGTAGCAAGATATTATTTGTTGCCATTTTTCATAAATAGAATATTTACAAAACATGATTTGTATACAAATATATCAATTTTTTACTATTCAATTTAACCAAAAAATTGATGAATATTTTGATTCATTACAAAATAATGAAAAACAAAAAATTCAAAAAATGTTTCTTGGTCCAGATACTAATGTTTGGGAAATAATTACATTTTTGATACTTATTTGTATAATATTCAGATTCGTATATTTGCTTACCCAGCCATTTGAATGTTGCTATCGTAAAATAGTAGCGATGAATTCAAATCAAAATGAAGTGACAACGGAAATAGTTTCAATAAATGATTTACATAATGAAAATCATGGTGTAGCTGAAACGACTGCCATAATAATAGATGTACCAATTATCAACTATGAAAATAAAAATGAAATAATTTCATCAGATTTACCGATTGCAGATATTGTATAGTTTCCAGTAAAATAATAAAAATATAATTGTCAGTAAATAAACATAAATATTTGTATTGTATATATTTTATACAAGATATGGAAAACAATAAAGATGAAACTTTTTTTATATATGCCATCATGCTTCAAGATGAATATATATTATTGCATGCTTCATTGAAAACCGATATAGAAGAAGTGAAAGAAGAGTGTGAACAAATATATGAAATGGCCAAATTACACAAACCAATCGCAATATTAGATATGATATGTCATACAAAAGATTTGTCATTATTGGATTATTATGTAAAGAAATACATGTTACAATATGGCATTTTTTATGTTCGTGGCGGTTCATATTACGAGCCAATACTTCCCGATTATTTGTCAAAATCACTTGAAAGTGAATTCAAAACATTGGACTCTTACAAAAAAAATTACAAAAAAACAGAAATTGCAATTCCAAAATATTCACGAGAATATATAGAACTAAATGAAAAATATAAATACATACGAGAAATTGAAGATGTTCATGGAAATATGTATTGTATAACACGTGATATACTAAACGAATTTGAATGGATTTCTAATAAAATCCATTTTGTCAGAAATGCAACATTAAATCTCATTGATTATGAAATGAATAATGGTATTGTTTTTCATAAAAAACACCATTTTGATATTGTTTCATATTTTGAACTGGATGAACACAGTCAAACTATATTTAATTCCATCATATACCATATTAAAAAAATCATTGAAAAGTTTTTCATTGTATACCAAGATAATTCATATAAAATGTATGAAAATGAAAATAAAAAAACAATCGTTGATTATGATGTAAAAGTATTATCCAATTTTGATAGTAATCAAATAAAAGAATTATTGAACAATACAGAATTTTTCATATATTCCATCATTAATTACTTGGAAGAATTAGAATTCAATTTGTCCACACTTGTATAAAATAGTTTTATATACCGGTCAAAACAAAACCTATATTTGGTGACGCCGATTGAGTTCCATTGATTGTGCAATTATTTGCATTATTCAAATTGGTTTGCGATAAATTACAATAACCACCTAAATTTGTAATTGAAAATGATGAATTTGATGGTTGTGATATAGTAAATATCAATTTAATATCATACGCCATATTGTTGAGAGTATTCAATACAAAATTATCAATTGTTATATTCCCTACATAGAGTGATGCATTGAATTGTCCTATTTGCGAATTACCAATATTTACACTTAGATTTGTCAATCCGGAATATGTAACTGTTGGAGATAATACCAAATTATCATTATAATAAATATTACAACTTATATTTGAAATTGAAAATAATAAAGATGTAGAATATCCGACATTATTGACAATACCTGAAACATAAATACCAACGGAGGTTTGAATATTAAATGTATACGTAGGTTTATCAATATATTGACGAATACCCAATAATGTAAGAAGTGTTTCTTGTCCGGTACCACATACTATATTATTATAAGGATTCGTATTCCATTTTTGGTCATTTTTTTCATCCAAAATAGAATAGGAACGAACTACATTATAATTATATAAAGGGACATTAGGCTGCTTGTATAAATATACTCTTGGTCCAGGAACTCCCGATCTAGATGTTGGCATTGGAATTAAATCATTACCCGAGCAATCAATTACATTGTTATTTTCTGCACTTTTTGCAATATCATATTGAGGAATCGTTCTTCGTTGATAATTGCCGCTAACCAGTTGGTTCCATCTTTCAGATTTAGTAAAATTGTTTGTTTTTGAATTTGTATTGTTAGCAGAATATTTCAATATTTCGACTTTTCTTCTCATATTCAATTGAAACTGAGTAAATCCAGGATATGGCGAAATTGGCGTATATCGTGTAGGTGGAATATTCAATAGCTGCATTTTTCTACGTTGATTAAAGATGTTTTCATTGATGATACAATTCGGGTCTGCCATTATACAATATAAAATCATTTTATTTTTGTATAATGATTTTATAACTGCAATACAAGGTCTATTACATTGCTCTGTTTGGTGCATACCACATACTTGATATATATGAAAATGTAGGGTCTGATACATTATTTATGTTTGCAGAAATTTGACCAGGTTTCAAATTAGGTCCTCCTAATACCAAAGTATTGATTTCAAAAATGTTGAGTGAATAATTGAAATATCTCAAATTCGACATTTTTCCAGTGAATCCACTATTTTGACATAATAGTATATCATTGTAGTTTTGTAATGGAACATTGGTAAATACTAAACGATTTGATATAGTACCATTTACATATACATCCATTACTTTATTTTCAACTCGGAATGTGACATTAAACCATTTATTCAATGGAATATTTTTAACATCAACATAGGTATTTTCTACAAATGTATTCGACTTAGGTGTTTCAGATACAACAGTATCCATAACTATTCTTAAATTGGCTTTTGTTGGAGTATCTGTATCTTTTACTAAATACATTCCTGGTCCATTGATATTGTAAATTCCATTTGTAGTTTTTGTTGTATCTCCTTTACTAATTGTTGTATCTCCTTTACTAAAAATATGATAGTATTTGTCATCATTTGGAATAGATGAAATTAACAACCATACTGACCATGTTAATTCAATACCTTTTGTTTGATTATTTGATCTCTTGATAATAATTGAATTGGTGTTTTTTGGGTCTTGTGATATAGTTCCCGATTCATTTCCATTAATAGTACCTTTTACTAAATATGGGTTATTGCTTGGTTGTGTAAAATATCCAATTAACATCATACCTAAGTTTAATATAAACATAAAAACAATCAAAACTAATATTAAAAATGCGAACTTTGCAATAATACTATTGGATTCTAAAAATTCAGTGCTTGCATTCACAACATTCTTTGATGAAAATTCATCAAGTGTATTACCGACGGTTTCTTTTACAGATGCTATATTATTTGAAACAGTTGCAAGTCCTTCATTGAAATTTTGTTGTATATTAGCAGGGTTCAGTGCTTCCGGTAATTTTATGTTTTCAAGTTGTCTTGCAATAGTTTGACTTGGCGCTTGAATATTATTCATATTTAATTATAATTATATATAATTATAACTAAATTAATTTTCTAAAAACTAGATAATACTAAATTTTTGTTGTTCAATGTTATCTTTTTTGAAACTAACATCTACACCATAAGAACTAAACATCTTCTGCAAACTATTACCACCATTACCTGACATATAATTTGACCAAGCCGTTTGAGGGTCAATTGGTGAAGTTGTTCTTTGAAATTTTGCTAAATGTGCTTTAAACTTTCCAACAAAAATATCCGAATCACTAACATTTGGTTGATTTTTAAGTTGTTGTGATGTTACTAATTTACCATCAATATAACAATCAATTATTGTATTATCAACACTGATAATTACACATACCCATTTTTGAACTGCAAAATTATTTGTAATAGTGATTGTTTCAGTTGGTTGTTTTTGCGAAATATTTGTGTAAAAATCACATTTCAAAATAGGAGAAGATTGGTCTAAATATAATCGGATATCTGAATGTTCAGGTGTAGTAATTTCACCTTTATCATTTTTTACTTCGTTTACTTTGTTTCTATAAAAAATATCCTTTTTTTCAGTTGAATCCCATGTATCAATATATATCCATACACCATATGAATATCGTTTAGACATAGAATTAACTACATCTTCTTTTTTTGTAAATGCAGTAGATGATGAAGTTTTTGAAAGGTCAATTAATGTTCCTAATGTAGATGTAGTTGTAGTGAAATATTTGTACAAAATATATATCAAAATTATAATAACAATTCCTAAAATTATTGCGATTGGACTCATTTTATTATTATATTTTATTAGTATATTTTATTATACAACAAAATATACAAATTTCTATTCAAACAAAGGATATTCTTTTTAACCAAAGGATATTCTATTCAACCAAAGGATATTCTATTCAACCAAAGGATATTCTATTCAACCGGTGGATTTTTCAACATATTCAAGTTATATAAATTGGCAATATCAGTATTTGTGAGAGGAACATTGAAATATTGTACATTGCAAATTGCACCATCTAAACCATTTTCATTTCCAACTATAATTTCATCAGATGATGAATAAATTGGTAAATTATTGCTGAATTCAAGCGTTTTTTCTAATTTACCATTAATAAAAAGGTCTACTCTTGAATTATTATAATTAAAAACAAAATTATGCCATTTTTGGGTAGGTAATGATACCTTGTAAATAGAATCGGCTGTATCAGAGAACTGGAATATATAGTTATCACCGGTTTTATCGATTACATACGATACATACGGTTTATAATTATGATTATTATTGGAATCAATATGACCATACTTAAATATATTACTTTTATTAACATTTGAAATATTTGCATTTGAATGAGTATTTATAATTGTCCAAAATGAAATAGAATAATTAGTTCTATAATTCATGTTATTTGTGATTTGATCTAGTGAATTTTTATTTTCCAATAAACCAATATTACTAGTTGCAATTAAATTTTCGGTGTTTAAAAACGTAGGGTTTTTTAATAATACAGTACTTTTTGTTTTTATAACCGTCGATACTATTTTTGGCAGAAAAATATACAATAATATCAATAAAATTTCGATAATAAATAGTATATACACTGTATTTGGTGTAATTTTGAATTGGTATTTGAGATATTCTATTAAATCGATTAATAAACAAGGTATGAAAAATATGAGTTCTGCTATGAAACCATAAATGCCGGTTAAATTATTTATATATTGCATTATGATTTTATAAAAAATTGCAAACCCGATGAATACAATGAATGGAATTAATAAATATTTTGAAAAAAATGAAATAATATTAAGATATGCCTTATTCATAGACATCCATATATATACACCAATAAGTGTAATTATACATAATGCAAATAGACCTATAAATGCATACTCAGGTGATTTAGTAGATAAATTATAAGCCATCAAAAGTAAGAAAGGAACAAATATAAGTAAAGCATATTTATAGGCACCGGTAGTAAGAGCACTTGGATCCGTATTTGCATAATAAATTACTACTGATATTAAAACGACAAAAATAAACATAGGTATTGTATTCATTGAATCCTCTTGAAAGAAATTTTTGATTTTAAAATCCTTGATATTTTCAAAAGTTCCAGTGAATATATATTTAACTATTTCAAAAAATGGAGGTGTTGATAATAATCCTAATATTCCAAATGTTAAAATAATAGGTAATGCTATGTCTATACTCATCATATTGGTTGATAATAGTCCTATAAATGTAAATGTTATTACTGCTGATATAAACATAGTCACATATTTAATAATATTCATATATTTATTAATAATATTTATGATATAGTTAAAAGTAATACCTTGAAAATTTCTATAAAGTTGAAATATAGATAATAATCCAAATATTACAATTATAGGTATTCCTACATTTAAATTTACTATTTGTTTAGGTAACGATATAAATATTATGAACAAAACAGTTATAATTATTGGTATAAACGGTAATAAATATTTAAATAATGTAATAAATGATTCAAGTAAATAATTGAAGGATTCATATTCATTGCCAGGAGTCGTATCGAAACGCCAACAAATAATTATTAATATAAATGCCAAAATTGGAACAACAATCGCCGCAGTTAATTCCGTTTGGCTCAATGTTTTTCCCATTTATAATATATTTATATAATATAGAATAATATTTTGTTTTAGGTTACACAATATTATTTACAAATTTTCAATGGCAGTTTTTTCTCCATGACAATCTCTACATAAAGCTTCTAAATTATCTACATGATTACTTCCTCCATGTTCTAACCGTGTTTTGTGGTCAACTTCAAACCAAGCAGGTAATTGTTTTGTACATCTTCCACATCGCCAATTTTGTCGAGCGGCTACAAACTTCTTTTTCGTTTCACTTACTGACCGTTTTGTAGTTTTACCACCAGAATTCATTACTTTCGATTCTTGATAATTAGCGCGACCCGGCATTTCCATGAATGGATGAGCATAGTCATTATATTGGTCGTTTGCAAATGTTTGTTTTGTAGTAAAATCCAAAATGGGAGATATAAATTTGGTAGCATTTCTATCAACTGGCATATATTTTAAATATTCATTGGATGTCATCAAAATATTTTTTGCATGCAATGGGTTTTTTTTTATTAATATGTATAATACAAAACCTGCAAAAACGACGCCTGCCATTTGATAATATTTTTTCCACGATAATGCCATTTTCAAATATTTTCCATCCGTGTATATATTTGCAACAATAAATCCGGTTATTATTAATAATATTATTTCTATTCTCATATATATTTTATATATTAGGTCAAGAATTTATCTGTACCCGTCATAATACATATATATCAGAAATAAACATATTAATATAATAGCAAGGTGTACATAATGTTTGTGAATATGAAATTTTTCAGCTAAAGATATTTGTTTTGGCTTATAAGCCGAATAATATTTATCATATGCTTCTTCAAATAATAATTGTTCTTTACCCAAAATAGCGTTTACTTTATTATGTATAAAAAACATCCATCTAATGAATGAATCGCGATTATCTAAATATGGAGAAACCGGATATTTATCCAATAAACTACTAAATTTATTTCCAATTTCTGGATTGGGTATAAATAAAGGTAAATTTTGAATAAAATCATAATATTTTCGTTTTGTTACTTTATTTGGAGTCAATGGGTATGAATGTGCAATTGTATGTAAAAAAAACCAATAATGAGGTCCCCAAACTTCTGGTTCAAATAACATATTCGGAAATAAAAACTATATAGAAACATTGGAATATAATCATAGAGAAACCACGAATAATGAATAATATAGATAATTATTGTAATAATTGCGGAAAATATGGTCATTTATATCATCAATGTAAAACACCGATAACAAGCTTTGGTATAATAGTATTTCGTATAAAAGATGATGTTCCACAATATTTAATGATACGTAGGAAAGATACTTTAGGGTATATTGATTTTATGAGAGGTAAATATTCAATTTATAACAAATATTACATAATGAACATGTTAATGCAAATGACGGTAGAAGAAAAAAATAAATTATTGGAAAATGATTTTGATAATTTATGGTTAGAATTATGGGGAACAAGTTCTTCTGTTTTGAACCAATACAAATCAGAAGAAGTTAGTTCAAAAGAAAAATTTAATTTATTAAAAGAAGGTGTATATACAAAATTGGGATTTTATAATATGGTGCAATTAATAGATGAAAGTAAGAAATTTGATTCTTGGAATGAACCTGAATGGGGATTTCCAAAAGGACGTCGTAATTATCAAGAAACTGATTACGAATGTGCACTTAGGGAATTTTCAGAAGAAACCGGATATCAATCAAAAAAATTAAAAAACGTGCACAATATATTACCATTTGAAGAAATATTTACTGGTTCTAATTATAAATCCTATAAGCATAAATATTATTTAATGTATATGAAATATGAAGATACAACTGTTGCTACAAATTATCAAACAGATGAAGTTAGTAAAATGGCATGGAAAGATTATGACGAGTGTGTTTCATCAATGAGAACATATAATTTAGAAAAAATAAAATTAATCACAAATATACACATATCTATTCAAAAATATAAAATTTATAATGGATAGATAGAATGTGATAGATAAATAGGGTATTTGTGCTGTATAAAATATATACTGTTATTTTAAGAGTATATATTATGAATTTAGATACAACATCTAAAAAACAGAAAGAAAAAAGATGTCCAAACGGAACTAGAAAAAATAAAAAGACAGGTAATTGTGACCCAATACCGGTTATTTTAGATTCTCAAATAGAACTACCAGAGCAACCATCTACATCGAATAGTCAAAGTTTTTCAGTAAAACCTTCGATTGATACACCTGCTATGATATCAAACGTTGCTACTGAAAAAGTAGTTGAATCAACGAATACACCTGCTATGATATCAAACGTTGCTGCTGAAAAAGTAGTTGAATCAACAAATACACCTGCTATGATATCAAACGTTGCTACTGAAAAAGTAGTTGAATCAACGAATACACCTGCTATGATATCAAACGTTGCTACTGAAAAAGTAGTTGAATCAACGAATACACCTGCTATGATATCAAACCTTTCTAGTGAAAAAGGAAAATCGAATAAAGATAAAAGATGTCCAAATGGAACCAGAAAAAATCCAAAAACAGGAGTTTGTGAACCTATCAACCAAAGGGTTACTAAAAAATCACCACCAATAGAATTGCCAGAACGTCCAAGTAAGACCCCTATTCAAAAATCATTACCAAGAAAATCTTCTATTGAAATACAAAAACCATTAGAAAATGAAAATATTGAAGAACCGGTTGAGCAAGCGGATACATTAATCAATATTGATTCGTCGATTAGTGGTTTAGACAAAGATTCAAATAATTATTTATTGAAAAAAGAGAAACTGGAATATGATTACAATGCAACCAATACTGATTATGATTTTTTATATCCAGAATTGAATGACCCAAATTTCAATATTAAAATTGCTAAACGTAAAGAATTCAATGACACTAAATATGATGGAACAATCCATGATATTAAAAAACAAGCAAACATTATGTGCAATGCAAAGTTCGAACTCATGCCTCATCAATTGTTCGTGAAAAATTTCATGTCGTTCCAAACACCATATAATAGTTTATTATTGTTTAATGCATTGGGTAGTGGCAAAACATGCAGTGCAATTGGTATTGCAGAAGAAATGCGGTCATATATGAAACAGATTGGTATTAAACAACGTATTATAGTAGTTGCGTCTCCGAATGTACAATCCAACTTCCGTTTACAATTGTTCGATGAACGTAAATTGGAATTGATTCGCAATTCAAATGTAGATACTGGGTTGTGGAATATAGAATCATGTATAGGCAATGCTCTTATTAATGAAGTAAATCCAACACAATTGAAAGGTTTACCCCGCGATAAAGTAATTAGTCACATTAAAAGAATCATAAACAATTATTATTTATTTATGGGATATGGACAATTAGCGAACTATATTTCCAATTCAATCAAAAATGAAGGGGGTGACCTTACTGGTGACGCACTCCGAAAAATGGAAATCAGAAAAATTAAAAAGATTTTCAACAACAGACTTGTCATAATAGACGAGGTTCATAATATTCGTTTAGCAGACGATAATAATAGTGAAAAGAAGAAAACCGCAGTTCTTTTGATGAAAGTTGCGAAATATGCAGAAAATATGAGATTGTTATTGTTATCGGCAACTCCCATGTTTAATTCATACAAAGAAATTGTATGGCTAACTAATTTGATGAATATGAATGACAAACGCGCAACCATTGAACTATCTGATGTATTTGATAAAGATGGTAATTTCAAACAAGGTTCAAATGGAGAAGAAGGCGGAAGAGAACTTTTACAAAGAAAATTAACAGGATATGTTTCCTATGTTCGCGGTGAGAACCCATATTCGTTTCCATATCGTATTTATCCAAGCGATTTTGCAAAAGACCATACATTTTTAGCAAACACATATCCAAATAGACAAATGAATGATTCTCAGATAGACACTCCATTAAAATACATTAATGTCTATACTAACAAAATAGGAGAATATCAATCAAATGGATATAAATTTATTATTGACTATATGAAACAACGGTCTTATGATACCTACAATAAGTACGGTGAAATACGTGAAATGCCATCTTTTGAGAACATGGAATCATTTGGATACACGTTGTTACAAACTCCGTTAGAAGCTCTCAATATTGTATATCCAAATACAGATATGGATAAAATGAAGGATATTACTGATGTAAATGCAGAACAAATAATACTAGATATTGTTGGTAAAAATGGATTATCAAAAATAATGAATTCAGTGGAAGAAACTCAACAATATCAAAAAATTAGGTATAATTTTGAATATAAGCCTGATGTTCTCAAAAAATATGGCCCAATATTCAATAAAGAACATTTACATAAATACAGTGCAAAAATAGCCAATATTTGTGATATTATTAGTAAATCAAAAGGTATTGTTCTCATATATTCACAATACATTGATGGAGGCGTTGTTCCATTGGCATTGGCATTAGAAGAAATGGGATTTTCACGTTATAGTAGTTCCCAAAATACAAAGAATTTATTCAAAACTGCGAGAGCAGAGCCAATTGATGCTGTTACAATGAAACCAAAATCGATGTTTGGTGGAGATACATCGAACTTCAATCCTGCAAAATATGTTATGATAACTGGTGAAAAAGCATTCTCTCCAAATAATGCTGCTGATATAAAATATGTTACCAATAATGATAATATTAATGGTGAAAAAGTTAAAGTAATATTGATTTCAAAAGCGGGAGCAGAAGGTTTAGATTTCAAATGTATTCGACAAGTACATGTATTAGAACCATGGTATAATATGAATCGTATAGAACAAATTATCGGTAGAGGCGTTCGTAATTTAAGTCATTGTAGATTACCATTTGAAGAACGTAATGTAGAAATATATCTACATGGTACAATTCTTGATACCGAGGATGAAGCCGCTGATTTATATGTATATCGTCTGGCTGAAAAGAAAGCACTTCAAATTGGAAAAGTAACGCGTATGTTGAAAGAAATTTCAGTTGATTGTATACTGAATATCGGACAAAATAATTATACCGTCGAAAAAATGCTGGAAATACCGCAAAATAAGAACATAGAAATCAATTTGTCGAGTAATAAAACGATACAATACAATATTGGTGATAAACCATTTACTGATATATGCGATTACATGGATAATTGTTCTTATGTATGTACTCCAAATGCAGATATTGGAGAAAATGACATTATTCGAGATACATATACCAATTCATTTGTCAAGATAAATCAAGAACGTATAATATCGAGAATTATGCAATTATATCGAGAACATAATGTATATTCAAGAAATCAGTTGATAAATTCAATTAATATTGTAAAACAATATCCAATTGAACAAATTTTCAGTGCTTTAACTTATTTAATTGAGAACAAGAATGAATATTTGATTGATAAATATGGTAGATTAGGTAATTTAGTAAATAAAGATATGTATTATTTATTTCAACCTGTTGAAATTACAGATGAAAATGCATCTATGTACGAGAGAACCGCTCCAATTGATTATAAACGTAAATCTTTCATGTTAGAATACTCTAATGAAGCTCCAATGGAAGTAGAAGAACCCTTAGTTGTGAATAAAAAAGATAAAAAAATAACCCAAAATAGAGAACAATCACAAGGTTCTCAAAAATCACCAGAAACGAAAAAGGATTCAAAAACATTTGCAATGTTAATGA